>Ga0181597_10001020_pt1 | contig 31633 bp, 25 predicted proteins | sample 041ome_5_FD_148647 | JGI IMG/M metagenome (GOLD analysis project Ga0181597, IMG submission 148647) | Coastal salt marsh microbial communities from the Groves Creek Marsh, Skidaway Island, Georgia - 041403US metaG (spades assembly) | ecosystem: Environmental > Aquatic > Marine > Intertidal zone...
CGCGGCGCTCGCTCAGGTAGCGCGCTTCGGCGCTGCCGGCTTCTGGTTTGATAAACGGCAGGTTTTCCAGCTCGTCATCTTTAACCGGAATGTCGAAGCGGTCGCGGAACTGCTTAAGGCTGTCGACGTCGACTTTTTTGGTGTTGTGCGCGGTGTTCTTCGCTTCGCCGGCACCGGTGCCATAACCCTTGACGGTCTTGGCCAGGATGACGGTTGGCTGGTCTTTGTGGTTGACCGCCTGGTGGTAGGCCGCATAGACCTTGTACGGGTCGTGGCCGCCACGGTTGAGCTTCCAGATCTCGTCGTCGGACAGATCCGCCACCATCGCTTTGAGTTCTGGCGAGTTGAAGAAGTGCTCACGGACGAACGCGCCGTCCTTGGCCTTGTAGTTCTGGTATTCGCCGTCGATGACTTCGTCCATACGGCGCTGCAGGATGCCGTCGACGTCTTTGGCCAGCAGTGGGTCCCAGAAACGGCCCCAAACCACCTTGTTAACGTTCCATCCACCGCCACGGAACACGCCTTCGAGTTCCTGGATGATCTTGCCGTTGCCGCGTACTGGGCCGTCGAGGCGCTGCAGGTTGCAGTTGATGACGAAGATCAGGTTGTCCAGCTTCTCGCGGCCAGCCAGGGAGATCGCACCGAGGGATTCCGGCTCGTCGCACTCGCCGTCACCCATAAAGCACCAGACTTTCTGCTTGCCGGCTGGGATAAAGCCGCGCGCTTCCAGGTACTTCATAAAGCGTGCCTGGTAGATTGCCTGGATTGGACCGAGGCCCATGGAGACAGTCGGGAACTGCCAGAAGTCTGGCATCAGCCACGGGTGCGGGTAGGACGACAGGCCTTGACCATCGACTTCCTGACGGAAGTTGTTCATCTGGTCTTCAGTGATGCGACCTTCCATAAAGGCACGGGCGTAAACACCGGGCGAGGCGTGGCCCTGGAAGAAGATCAGGTCGCCGCCATGCTCCTCGGTCGGAGCCTGGAAGAAGTAGTTGAAACCGATGTCATACAGCGTCGCGGAGGAGGCGAAGCTGGAAATGTGACCACCCAGATCGGAATCTTTCAGGTTGGTGCGCATCACCATCGCCAAGGCGTTCCAGCGCACCAACGAGCGAATGCGGCGTTCCATAAACAGGTCGCCAGGCATGCGTGCTTCGTGGGTCAGCGGGATGGTGTTGCGGTACGGCGTGGTGATCGCGTAAGGCAACTGCGAACCGCTGCGGGTCGCGAGTTCACCCATACGGGTCATCAGGTAATGGGCACGGTCTTCGCCTTCTTTGTCGAGAACCGATTCCAAGGCGTCCAGCCATTCCTGGGTTTCGACGGGATCGAGGTCTTGCATGGCTTGCTCCAGGGCGGAAAGGCTTCCAGAATCGGAGGCCAGGTTTCGCGGACGACTTCGTGAGTGGCCGCGTGAATTCTTGGATTGACCGGGGGTAGGACCGGCTGTGTGTAGTTTTACTACATTCCGGCGCCGATTTCAGCCTTTTGGATACAATCTTTGGTAGTAAAACTACAATTATTTTCTGCTAGTGCCGCTGCAGGCTCTTTGAGTGGGGTTTCCCGTCGAGGTTCGGCGCGCTGGCAGATCGTTAAAAAGGATAGACCATGAGCCTGCCCGCGCTGGCCTCTTTACCCGCTGCCCTAGCCCCTCTTGCAACACGTGCCGAGCAGTCTCTGCGGCAGGCGTTTGCCGGGCTCTCCCATGCTGCTTCGGCGGCTTATGCGGGCTGGCCGAGTGCGCGCCGCGCGGCCTTGCAGCGCGTGGTGGCGGCTAGCGATTTCGTGGTGCTGCAAGGCGAGCGTGATCCGCAGATGCTGCTCGATCTGGCCGCCAGTGGTGAGCTGGAGCGCAGCCTCGGTGTGGGCGAGCTGCGCAGTCAACTGGCGCAGGCATTGGTTGAGTGCGCCGATGAAGATGAGCTGGCGCGGCGCTTGCGGCGTTTTCGCAACCGTCAGCAGGTGCGCCTTATTTGGCGTGATATCAGTCGCCAGGCTGATCTGATTGAAACCTGTCGCGACCTCTCCGATTTAGCCGATGCCTGTATCGATCTGGCTTATCAGTGGCTCTATGCGGGCCATTGTGTGCAATTTGGCACGCCCATCGGTCGGCATACGGGGCAGGCGCAACAGATGGTGATTCTGGGGATGGGCAAGCTCGGGGCCCATGAACTCAATTTGTCGTCGGATATCGACCTGATCTTCGGGTATCCCGAAGGTGGCGAGACCGAAGGCGTGAAGCGTCCGCTGGATAATCAGGAGTTCTTTATCCGTCTCGGCCAGAAGCTGATCAAGGCGCTGGACGTGATCACCGTCGATGGTTTCGTGTTTCGCACCGACATGCGTTTGCGCCCCTATGGCTCCTCCGGTTCGCTGGTGTTCAGTTTTAATGCCTTGGAGCAGTACTACCAAGACCAGGGCCGTGACTGGGAGCGCTACGCGATGATCAAGGCGCGGGTGGTCGGCGGCGATCAGGCTGCCGGCGCGCAGTTGCTGGAGATGTTGCGGCCCTTCGTTTACCGGCGTTACCTGGACTTTTCGGCGATTGAAGCGCTGCGCGCGATGAAGCAGCTGATCCAGCAGGAAGTGCGGCGCAAGGGCATGGCTGAGAACATCAAGCTGGGTTCTGGTGGTATCCGCGAGGTGGAGTTTATCGCCCAGGCCTTCCAGCTGATCCATGGCGGGCGCGACCTGAGCCTGCAGCAGCGCTCTCTGTTCGCGGTGCTGAATACCCTGCGCGACCAAGGCTACTTACCGGCGGCGGTGACCGATGAACTGCGTGATGGCTATGCCTTCCTGCGCTATGCCGAGCATGCCCTGCAGGCCATCGACGACCGGCAGACGCAGATGCTCCCGGACAACGATCAAGACCGCGCGCGCGTGGCTTTTATCATGGGCTTCGACAGCTGGCAGGCGTTCCATGATCAGTTGATGTACTGGCGTGGCCGGGTCGACTGGCACTTCCGTCAGGTGATTGCCGACCCTGATGAAGAGGAGGGCGGTGAGCCGGCCGAGGCGGCGGTGGGCTGCGAATGGCTGCCGCTGTGGGACGATATGCAGGACGAAGAATCAGCGTGTCGGCAATTGGCTGAGGCCGGCTTTGCCGAGCCACAAGCGGCCTGGCGGCGACTAGTGGGGCTGCGCAACGGTAATCAGGTGCGTGCCATGCAGCGTCTCGGGCGTGAGCGCCTGGATGCTTTTATTCCGCGCTTGTTGGCCCAGACCGTTGAGCATGCCAATCCGGACTTGGTCTTGGAGCGTGTATTGCCGCTGATTGAGGCCGTGGCGCGGCGGTCGGCGTACTTGGTGCTGCTCACGGAAAACCCCAGTGCGTTGCAACGGCTGTTAGCCCTATGCGCCGCCAGTCCGTGGATCGCCGAGCAGATCACACGCTTCCCGCTGTTGCTCGATGAACTGCTTAACGAGGGGCGCTTGTTCAATCCGCCGCTGGCCCCTGAGTTGGCAGCTGAGTTGCGCGAACGGTTGATGCGGATTCCCGAGGAGGACCTGGAGCAGCAGATGGAGGCGCTGCGCCATTTCAAGCTGGCGCATCGTTTGCGCGTAGCGGCCTCGGAAATTTCCGGCAGCCTGCCATTAATGAAAGTTAGCGATTACCTGACCTGGCTGGCCGAGACGATTCTCGATCAGGTGCTCGCCCTGGCCTGGCACCACACCGTGAGCCGCTACGGTGTACCGCGTCGTGCCGATGGCAGTCTGTGTGATCCGGATTTCGTCATCGTTGGTTACGGCAAGGTCGGTGGAATTGAGCTTGGCCATGGCTCAGACCTCGATTTGGTGTTCATCCATGACGGCGACCCGAATGCGGAAACTGATGGTGAAAAGTCCATCGACGGTGCGCAATTCTTCAATCGCCTCGGTCAGCGCATTATTCATCTGCTGACCACGCAGACCAACTCCGGTCAGCTGTATGAGGTGGACATGCGTTTGCGGCCTTCCGGTGCGTCCGGCTTGCTGGTCAGCTCGCTGGGCGCGTTCGAGCGTTATCAGCAAGGCGAGGCCTGGACCTGGGAGCATCAGGCGCTGGTGCGGGCGCGGGTTTTGGTCGGTTGTGCGCGCGTCGGCAAGGCCTTTGAGGCGGTGCGCGCCGCAGTGCTGGGGCTTGAGCGCGACCTGGAGACGCTGCGCACTGAAGTCAGCGAGATGCGCGCGAAGATGCGTGACAACCTCGGCAGCAAGGCCACCGCAGCCGGCACCGCGGCGAATGCCTTTGAGGCTACGGCCCCGTTCGACCTCAAGCAGGACGCCGGAGGTATCGTCGATATTGAATTTATGGTGCAATACGCGGCCCTGGCCTGGTCGCGCCAGTACCCGGAATTGCTTGAGTTCACCGATAATATTCGCATTCTGGAAGGGCTGGAGCGGGCAGGCTTGTTGCCGGGCGAAGATGCCCGTTTGCTGCAGGATATTTACAAGGCTTACCGCTCAGCGGCACATCGCCAGGCCCTGCAAAAGCAACCTGGGGTGGTTAGCGGTGAGCAGTTTGCCGAGGAACGGCGCACGGTGATGCGCATCTGGCGAGCGCTGGGTTTGAGCTGAATATAAGGATGTCGGGTGCCCGGGGTGGCCGACCAACGTTGTACCAATCGAGTTTGAGGAGCAGGCAACTATGTCGATGGCTGATCGTGATGGCGTGATCTGGTATGACGGCGAACTGGTGCCGTGGCGCAACGCGACCACTCACGTGCTGACCCATACCCTGCACTACGGCATGGGCGTGTTCGAGGGCGTGCGCGCCTACAACACGCCGCAGGGCACGGCGATCTTCCGTCTGCAGGCACACACCGACCGCCTGTTCGACTCGGCCCACATCATGGGCATGAAGATTCCGTACAGCAAAGACGAAATCAACGAAGCCACCCGCGCCGCGGTGCGTGAGAACAACCTCGAAAGCGCCTATATCCGCCCGATGGTGTTCTACGGATCTGAAGCCATGGGCCTGCGTGCCAGCGGCTTGAAAACCCAGGTGATCGTCGCGGCCTGGAGCTGGGGTGCCTACATGGGCGATGAAGCCCTGCAGGTGGGGATCAAGGTGCGCACCAGCTCCTTTACCCGTCACCACGTGAATATCTCGATGACCCGCGCCAAGGCTAACGGCAACTACATCAACTCCATGCTGGCGCTGCAGGAAGCGGTCTCCGGTGGTGCCGATGAAGCCATGTTGCTGGACCCGGAAGGCTATGTGGCCGAAGGCTCGGGCGAAAACATCTTCCTGGTCAAGAACGGCGTGATCTACACCCCGGAAGTGACCTCGTGCCTGAACGGTATTACCCGTAACACCATCCTGACCCTGGCGGCCGAGCACGGTATTGACGTGGTCGAGAAACGCATCACCCGCGATGAGGTGTATATCGCCGACGAGGCCTTCTTCACTGGCACGGCTGCCGAAGTGACGCCGATTCGCGAAGTCGATGGTCGGCAGATCGGTGCAGGTCGTCGCGGACCGATCACCGAGAAATTGCAAACTGCCTATTTCGACCTGGTCACCGGTAAAACCGATGCCCATGCCGAGTGGCGTACCCTAGTTAAGTAAGCGGCCTGCTGCGTCGGATGGGTTGAGCATTGCGATACCCGTCGGGCGTGCAGGCTAGGCTGATAGCCGAGTGTTGAGTCTGTCCGGGAGGCGAAAGCCTCCTTGGTCGTTTCTGGAAGTGGCATGAAAATACTGATCGTAGGCCCCAGCTGGGTGGGTGACATGGTGATGGCGCAGACATTGTTTCAGTGTCTGCGGCAGCGCCACCCTGGCTGTGAAATCGATGTGCTGGCCCCCGAGTGGAGTCGGCCGATTCTCGAGCGCATGCCCGAAGTGCGTCAGGCCCTGAGCTTTCCGCTCGGCCATGGCGTGCTGGAGTTGGCGACGCGGCGCAAGATCGGCAAGTCCCTGGCGGGCCAGTACGATCAGGCGATTCTGCTGCCCAATTCGCTCAAGTCCGCGTTGGTGCCATTCTTCGCCGGTACCCCCAAACGCACCGGCTGGAAAGGCGAGCTGCGTTACGGCCTGCTCAATGACATTCGCATTCTGGACAAAGAACGCTACCCGCTGATGATCGAGCGGTTTATGGCGCTGGCTTTCGAGCCAGGTGCCGAGCTGCCGAAGCCGTATCCGCGCCCGGCACTAGAGATCAATGCACAGAGCCGCGATGCCGCGCTCGCTAAGTTCGGTTTAAGCCTGGATCGGCCGGTGCTGGCGCTGTGTCCCGGTGCCGAGTTCGGTGAAGCCAAACGCTGGCCGAGCGAGCACTACGCCAAAGTTGCCGAGCTGAAGATTCGCGCCGGTTGGCAGGTGTGGATTTTCGGTTCGAAGAGCGATCACCCGGTCGGCGAGGATATTCGCAGCCGGCTGATTCCCGGACTACGCGAGGAAGCGGTGAACATGGCCGGCGAAACCAGTCTGGCTGAAGCCATCGACCTGCTGTCTTGCGCGGGTGCTGTGGTGTCCAACGACTCCGGCCTGATGCATGTTGCCGCTGCGCTGAACCGTCCACTGGTGGCGGTCTATGGCTCGACTTCGCCGGGCTTTACCCCGCCGCTGGCCGAGCAGGTGGAGATCGTTCGCCTGGGTATCGAATGCAGCCCGTGCTTTGATCGCACCTGCCGTTTTGGCCATTACAACTGCCTGGTTCAGCTTAAGCCGCGCCCGGTGATTGAGGCGCTGGATCGCCTGGTCAGCGACCCGGTCGAGGTTGAATAGCTTGCGGGTACTGTTGATCAAGACCTCTTCGCTGGGCGATGTGGTGCATACCCTGGCGGCGCTCACCGATGCCGCACGGGCCATCCCGGGTATCCAGTTCGACTGGGTGGTAGAGGAGGGCTTTGCTGAAATTCCCGCCTGGCACCCGGCCGTGGCGCAGGTGATTCCGGTGGCCATCCGCCGCTGGCGCAAGCACCTCTGGCAGACCTTCAAAAACGGTGAGTGGCAGCGCTTTAAGCAGCGTATTGGCGAAACCAAGTACGACCTTGTCATCGATGCCCAGGGCCTGCTGAAAAGCGCCTGGCTGACCCGTTACGTCAAGGCGCCGATTGCCGGTCTGGATCGCGATTCCGCGCGCGAGCCACTGGCCTGCCGCTTCTACGATCACCTCTATGCGGTGCCGAAGGAGCAGCATGCCCTTGAGCGTACTCGCCAGCTATTCGCCCAGGCGCTGGGCTATACGCTGCCAGCGGGCGTCGGCGACTACGGCCTGAACCGCGCGCAATTGGCCGACTCCGTATCGCAGCCGTACTTGCTGTTTCTGCATGGCACCACTTGGCCAAGCAAGCATTGGCCGGAAGCCGATTGGCGTGAACTGGCCGAGCAGATGAGTGCACAAGGCTGGGCTGTGCGCCTGCCTTGGGGCAATGAAACCGAGAAGGCGCGTGCCGAACGGATCGCCGCCGGCATTGAAAACGCTGCAGTGTTGCCCAAATTAAATCTTGCTGGCGTGGCCAAGGTCATCGCCGGAGCCAGTGCCTGCGTGGCGGTGGATACCGGCCTGGGCCATCTGGCCGCTGCGCTGGATGTGCCAAGTATTTCCCTGTACGGCCCAACCCTGCCGGGGCGCGTCGGTGCCTATGGCCGAGGCCAGGTGCATCTGTGCGCCACGGGGCCGAATGCCGGCTCGGGTGATCGCCACAAGGCCTGCTTCGACGGTCTGGATGTCGAGCGTGTCGCCACACAATTGCAGGCCCTGTTGCTGGCCGAGGACGTTGTCTGATGCAGCTCGCGTTTATCCTCTACAAATACTTCCCCTTCGGCGGCCTGCAGCGCGACTTTATGCGCATCGCCCTGGAGTGCCAGGCGCGCGGTCATGCCATTCGCGTCTACACACCGATCTGGGAAGGTGAAGTGCCTGCGGGCTTCGAGGTGGTGGTGGTGCCGGTCAAGGCGCTGTTCAACCACAAACGCAATGAAAAGCTCACCGCCTGGGTTGAGGCCGACCTGGCCAAGCGTCCAGTGGATCGGGTGATCGGCTTTAACAAGATGCCTGGTCTGGATGTCTACTATGCCGCCGATGGCTGCTATGAAGACAAGGCGCAGACCCTGCGCAATCCGCTGTACAAGCGCTGGGGGCGTTACAAGCACTTTGCCGATTACGAGCGGGCGGTGTTTGCCCCCGAGTCGAAGACCGAGATTCTGATGATCTCCGAAGTGCAGCAGCCGCTGTTTATCAAGCATTACCACACCCCGCTACAGCGCTTTCACCTGCTGCCGCCGGGCATCGCCGCAGATCGCCGCGCACCGGCCAATGCGGCCGAGATTCGCGCCGAGTTCCGCGCCGAGTTCAAACTGGCGGATCACCACCTGCTGCTGGTGCAGGTCGGCTCCGGGTTCAAGACCAAGGGCCTGGATCGCAGCCTGAAAGCCCTGGCTGCCTTGCCGCGGGAACTGAAGCAGCGCACTCGACTGATCGCCATCGGCCAGGACGACCCACGCGCGTTCCAGCTGCAGGCCAAGGCTCTGGGTGTGTCCGATCAGGTGCAGATTCTCAAGGGGCGCAGCGATATTCCGCGCTTCCTGCTGGGGGCCGATCTGTTGATCCATCCGGCCTACAACGAGAACACTGGTACCGTGCTGCTCGAGGCGCTGGTCTCTGGCCTGCCGGTGCTGGTGACGGACGTCTGCGGCTATGCCCACTACATCGCCGAAGCCGATGCCGGGCGGGTGCTGAGCAGCCCGTTTGAGCAAGAGGGTCTTAATCATCTGCTCGCCGATATGCTGGCCGACGATCAGCGCCGCGCCTTCTGGGGCCGCAACGGTCTGGCTTATGCCGACAGCGCCGATCTGTATTCCATGCCGCAGCATGCGGCCGACATCATCCTGGCGACACGTTCATGAAGCTGGTACTGGCTGAACCCTTTAACAGCCTGTGGGCCGGTCGCGATGCCTTTGCCGCTGTCGAAGCGCTGCAGGGGCAGGTGTATCGCGAGCTGGAAGGCCGTCGCACGCTGCGCACCGAAGTCGATGGGCGCGGTTATTTCGTCAAGATCCACCGCGGCATCGGCTGGGGCGAAATCGTCAAGAACCTGCTCACCGCCAAACTGCCGGTACTCGGCGCGCGCCAGGAGTGGCAAGCCATTCAGCGCCTGACCGACGTCGGCGTGGCCACCATGACCGCCGTGGCCTACGGCGAACGTGGCAGCAATCCGGCGGCGCAACACTCCTTTATCGTCACCGAAGAGCTGGCACCGACCACCGACCTTGAGCAGCTCAGCCTGAACTGGGCGCAGCAGCCGCCCGAACCACGGCTCAAGTGGGCACTGATCCAGGAAGTGGCGAACATGGTCGGCAACATGCACCGTGCCGGGGTCAACCATCGCGACTGTTATATCTGCCACTTTCTGCTGCACACCGATAAACCGGTGACTGCCGAGGATTTCCGCCTGTCGGTGATCGACCTGCACCGCGCCCAGGTGCGCGGCGCCGTGCCGCTGCGCTGGCGCAACAAGGACCTGGCTGCCCTGTATTTCTCTGCGCTGAATATCGGCCTGACCCAGCGCGACAAGCTGCGCTTCCTGCGCGGCTATTTTGCCGCGTTAAAGGGCGATCAGCCGTTGCGCCAGATACTGCGCGAAGAGGCGCGGCTGCTGGCCTGGCTGGAGCGCAAGGCGCAGCGTCTGCTAGAGCGTTACGCCCGCAAATATGCGCCGGGTGCCGGGCAATGAGTGAGTGGCGGCTAACCGATATCTGTCCCCCTGAGCGGGTCGATGAGCTGGCCGATCTGCAGCGGGTGTTTGCCCTTGAGGGCGAGCGACTGACTCGCGACCCGCTGTCGGAGGTGGTACGTATCGAGCGTGATGGCGTGCGCTATTACGTCAAGCGTTACTGGGGCGCGGGCAAGGGCTTGCGCCGCTATATCGGCCGGTCACGGGTCAAGGCCGAATGGCAGAACCTCAAGTATTTTGCCAAGTGGGGTATTCCCACCGCGCCCATCGTGGCTTATGGGCTGGAGCGCAAGGGCGGAGTCTTCGTGCGCGGCGCGCTGATCACCCGCGAACTGCCTCGCACCGAGGATCTGGCGCTGCTGGCGAGTCGTAAAGACGCGCGCCTGGCCGACCGGCACTGGGTCGAGCGTGTCAGTGTGCAGCTGGCCCGTGCGACCCGCATCCTGCATGACCATCACTTCACCCACAACGATTTGAAGTGGCGCAACTTGCTGGTCAACGACCAGGCCGAGTTGTTTTTTATCGACTGCCCGACCGGGGCGTTCTGGTGGGGGCCGCTGCTCAGCTATCGCATGGTCAAGGACTTGGCCTGCCTGGATAAGGTGGCCAAATATCATCTGAGTCGCACCCAGCGCTTGCGCTTTTATCTGCAATACCGCGGTCACGAGCGTTTGAGTGCGGCGGACAAACGCAAGGTGCGCAGCATCGTCAAATTCTTCGAGGGGCGGGAATGAGTGATTTTGTCGCGGCCGAGGATCGGGCCGTTCTCGAAAATCGAAAGCTGGCCAGTTTTGAGGCGTTATGGGCATTGCAACTGGAAGCGGTCGACGAGCCCAATACCGAGCGCGGCGGCTGGAGCAGCGTGTATCGCCTGGAGTTGGGCGGGGCGGCCTTCTACCTCAAGCGCCAGAGCAATCACCTGGCCCGCAGCCTGCGGCACCCTCTTGGCGAGCCGACCTTTGCCCGCGAATTTCGCAATATCCAGGCGTATCACCGGCTGGGTATCCCCGCCCTGCAGGCTGCCTTCTTCGCCGAGCGGCACTTGCCCGGCGAGCGTCGCGCCATTTTGCTCACCCGCGCCCTGGACGGCTGGCGCGATCTTGATGACTGGTTGCAGGGCTGGAGTGCTGCGCCAGCCGCCACTCGCCAGGCCATTCTGCGCGCTTGTGGCGAGCTGGCGCGGCAGCTGCACGGTGCCGGGCAGATGCACGGTTGTTTCTACCCCAAACATATTTTCCTCAAGGCGAGCGGCGCGGGTTTCACCGCACGGTTGATCGACCTGGAGAAGACGCGGCCGCTGTTGCTCGGTCGACGCGACCGGATCAAGGACCTTGAACCGTTGCTGCGTCGGGCCAGTGTCTGGAACGAGGCCGAGGTGCGTGATCTGCTAGCGGCCTACCTGGGGGCTGTGGGTGATGTGGAAGGGTGGTGGCAGCAACTGGGGGCGCGCCGTCGCCGCAAGGAGGCGCACTGATGCAGCTTGCCCAACTGGCTCACGCCGGTCGCGCGCCGGCTCTGCCGCTGCGCTTCGAACTGGCTGGCGAGGTGCTGGAACTGCAGCGTCTGTTGCGTGTGCTGCCGGATCAGCGCTACGTCGGGCTTGCGCTGTGGTGCGGCCGCCCGGTGCTCGCCAAGATTCTGGTCGGCGGCAAGGCCGCGCAGCATTTTCAGCGCGAACTGCAGGGTGCACGCCTGCTTGCCGAGCAGGGCCTGCACACTCCCGAACTGCTGGCTCAGGGCTGGCAGGCAGGCGAGGGTGGCTGGTTGCTGTTCGACTACCTTGAGGGTGCGCAAAGTCTGTGGGATGCCTGGCGGGCGGTGGAGAATCAGCCACTGCTGAACGGGGCGCAGCAGGCTGTGCTGGGCGAGGCATTGGCCGTGATCGCGCAGATGCACGCCAGGGGGCTGTGGCAGGCCGATCTGCACCTGGACAACCTGCTGCGCCATGCCGGCCGTGTGTCGGTCATCGACGGCGGCGGGGTGCGCGTGGAGGTCGCGGGCAAACCGCTGTCGCGCGCCCGCGTGCTGGAGAACCTCGGCATGTTCTTCGCCCAGCTGCCCGCCGAGGTACAGCCCTTTATCGAAGAGCTGCTGGTGCATTACCTGCTGGTCAATGGCGAGCATGCGCTGCCATTGGAAGCACTGCTGGCTGAGGTCGACAAGGTCAGGCGCTGGCGTCTGCGCGACTATATGAAGAAGATTGCCCGCGATTGCAGCCTGTTCAGTGCCAGGGTTGGCGCGTTCGGTTTGCGTGTGGTACGCCGTGAGTGTGCCGATGACCTTGCATCATTGCTCGGACAGCCCGACGTACTGCTCGCGCAGGGGCGCGCTTTGAAGCTAGGCGGTTCTGCCACAGTGGCCCTGGTCCGCCAGGCCGGCCGTGAGCTGGTGGTCAAGCGCTACAACGTGAAGAACTTCGGCCACTGGCTCACGCGTTTCTGGCGGCCCAGTCGCGCCTGGCACAGCTGGGTCGAGGGCAATCGCCTGCAGTTGCTGGGCATCGCCACCCCGCAGCCATTGGCCGTGCTAGAGCGGCGCTGGTGCTGGTTGCGTGGGCGTGCCTACCTGATTACCGAATACTGCGGCGGGCAGGATATAATCGCGCGCTTTCAGGCATGCCAGGATGGCCCCCCCCCGGAAACCGAGCTGCTGGCGCTGGATCGCTTGTTCGCCGCCTTACTGCGCGAGCGCATCAGTCACGGTGATTTCAAGGGGAGCAATCTGTTCTGGGATGAACGCCTGGGTCGCTGGTCGTTGATCGACCTCGATGCCATGCAGCAGCACCGTAGTGCGCGCAGTTTTGCCAGGGCCTATGCCCGCGACCGTGCCCGCTTTTTGCGCAACTGGCCGGCTGATTCACAGCTGTTCAAGCTGCTCAACCAACGTATACCGCTGACGCCCGCCGTCGGCTCAGCAGACTAGAAGAGGCAAAACCAGTGGCACTGACCATTCTCGGCCTGTCCGGCGCCCTCAGCCATGACCCTTCCGCCGCCCTGTATATCGACGGCAAGCTGATCGCGGCCGTCGAAGAAGAGCGCTTCGTGCGCGACAAGCACGCGAAGAACCGCATGCCCTATGAATCGGCCAAGTTCTGCCTGGAGCAGGCCGGAATCAAGCCCTCCGACGTCGACGTTGTGGCCATTCCTTTTGCGCCGATCAGTATCTTCGAGAAGGCCCGCTGGCAGTACGCCAAGCGCTACTGGTACGCGCCGGATCGCGCCCTTGACGCGATCCTGATGGGTAACCGCCGCTACAAGCGTTACTACAAGCACATCCAGTGGTGCCTGCAGCAACTCGGCTTCGATCTGAAGAAGATCAAGATCGAGCCGGTCGAGCACCACCTGGCCCACGCCGCCAGCGCCTACCACTGCTCGGGTTTCACCGAGAAGACGGCGATCCTCGGCATCGATGGCAAGGGCGAGTACGCCACCACCTTCTTCGGCTACGGCGAAAACGGCAAGATCCACAAGATCAAGGAGTTCTTTGACCCGGATTCGTTGGGCGGCCTATACGGCGCGATCACCGAGTTCCTCGGTTTCGAGATGCTCGACGGCGAGTTCAAGGTCATGGGCATGGCGCCTTACGGTGATGCCAGCAAATACGATTTCTCGCGGCTGGCCAAGTTCGAGAACGGTGAGCTGGTGATCAATACCGAGTACGCCAACGTCATCGGCCTGCGTCGTTATAAAGAGAACGGCAAAGGCTTCTACTTCTCCAAGAAGCTGATCGAGTGGCTGGGGCCGAAGCGTCAGGGTGATATCGCCGACGACCCGTACATCCACTACGCCGCCAGCATGCAGGCGCTGTTCGAGAAGCTGGCGCTGCAGATGATGGAACACTATCTGGGTGACATCATCCGCGAGACCGGCAAGATCGCCTTCGCTGGTGGCTGCGCACTCAACGTCAAACTGAACCAGAAGATCATCGCCCGCGATGACGTCAAAGAGCTGTTTGTCCAGCCGGCGTCCGGTGACGCCGGTACCGCGGTCGGCGCTGCTGCCTACGTCTCGCACCAGCGCGGGGTGCCAGTGGAGAAGATGGAGCACGTCTACCTCGGCCCGTCCTACTCCAACGAAGACGTGATCGCTGCTTGTGCTCGCCACCCGAGCAAGCCGGTGTTCAAGCGCATCGACAATATGCCGCAGCGCATCGCCAAGATCATGGTCGACGCCAACCCGGTGGCCTGGTTCCAGGGCCGCATGGAGTTCGGCCCGCGCGCCCTCGGCGGCCGCTCGATCATCGGCTGCCCGAGCGTGCCGGGCGTGGCTGACCGGATCAACGAGCAGATCAAGTTCCGCGAGCGCTGGAGGCCGTTCTGCCCGTCGATGCTCGACACCGTCGGCCCGCAGATGCTCAAGGTCGATCACCCGAGCCCGTTTATGACCTTCACCTTCGAAGTCAACGACGAGTGGAAGACCCGCGTCGGCGAAGTGGTGCACGAAGACGGCACCTCGCGCGCCCAGGTGCTCAAGCGCGAATACAACCCGCGCTACTACGACATGATGCTGGAGCTGGAGAAACTCACCGGCAACGGCGTGTCGCTGAACACCTCGCTGAACCGCCGCGGCGAGCCGATGATCTGCTCGCCGACCGACGCACTGAACATGTTCTACGGCTCCGACCTGCAGTACCTGATCATGGAAGACATCCTCGTGGTTAAGGACGGCAAGGACTGGTATGACAATGTTGGCTAAGCCGCTGCTTAGCGTCGTCATCCCCACGTACAACTATGCCGCTGTGCTTCCGCGTGCAGTCGAATCGGTGCTGGCGCAGCTGGGTGAGATGTCTGCTGAGCTGGTGGTTATCGATGATGGCTCTACGGACGGTTCTCGGCAGGTGCTTGACGAGCTGCTGGCTGCTCATCCCGGAGGTTTCCGCGTCATTCACAAGGCCAACGGTGGTGCCGCTTCGGCGCGCAACCTGGGCATTCGCGAGACGTCAGGCGATTACCTGGTTTTCCTCGACGCCGATGATGAGCTGACCCCCCACGCCTTAGCGATGCTGCTCGAGCACCTGCTCGAGCACCCGCAGACACGCGTGGTGATCGGCGGCCATATTGCCATCTCGGTCGATGGAAAACGTCGTGAGCATTTGCCGCAAGCCTTGCCCGAACAAGCGTTGCAGCGCATACGCGCGTATCTGTTGGACAAGCGCCTGGCTCTGTCCAATGGTGCCTGTGCCATACACCGCGAGGTCTTCGCGCATGGTGATTATCCCGAGGCGTTTCGCAGTGCCGAGGATATTCCGGTATTTGCCCAGGCCCTGGCCAATTACCCCTGCACCCTGCTGGAGCAGCCGCTGGCGCTGATCCACAAGCACGACGACAGCCTGCGCCACCAATTCAGTCATGCCAAAGCAGGCGGTCTGGCGTTGGTCGATGAGGTGTTCGCCCCGCAGCGGCTCGACGCACAATTCCAGGTGCTCAAGTCCGAGTTCTATGTACAGCGTTGCCTGTCGTTGTTCCGCAGCGCCTACCTGGCCGGCGATGTGATGGCGGCCAAGTCTTACTTCACTGCTGCGGTGAAGACGGATTGGCGGGTACTGTTCAAGGCTTCCTATGCACGCAAGGCCGTGCGCCTGTGGTTGAGAGGCTAGCGTTTGCGTGTTCTTGTTCTTACCAGCGCCAATCGTGCACTGGACAATCGCAGCATGTGGTATGCCCTGCGGCAGCATTGCGCAGTCGATATTCATTTTCTCGACAAGCAGCAGCAGCGAAACTTGCGCCAGTTCTTCTCCGCCATAGACGTGGGTGTTTACGATAGGATCGTGCTCGACTTGATGTTCAAGCACATTCACAAGCAGGGTCGGCTATTGCGAACGCTGCCGGCACTGACCATCTATGAAGAAGACGCCTACCTCGACATCATGCCCGGCTCGCGTTGGCTGGGCGCGTTCATCAAGCTTTATCGGCGCTTGCCAGGACTGAGAGTGATCAGCACCGGGTTTATGGTCACGAGTCATCTGCGCGACTCCGGAGTAGATGCCTATTTCACTCCCAAGGGTTTCGATCCGTCGCGTTTGCGAGATCAGAGCAGGCCGACTCGAGACATTGAGTTGGGGTTCATTGGGCGTCTTGGCAGTAAAGCCTACTCGGATCGTCGCAACATGTTGGAGTCTTTGGCGCAACGGGAATCGCTGCAAATCATGCGTACAAGCTCTGCAGAGGAGTACCTGGACACGCTCAATCGTATCCGTTGCTTCGTCAGTGCAGATGTTGGGCTGGGCGAGTACATGGCCAAGAACTTCGAAGCGATGGCATGTGGCTGCCTGTTGCTTGCCAAGTGTCAAGGGCAGGGCGAGGAGGGGGCACTCGGTTTTGTCGATGGTGGCAATGTGTTGCTCTATGACGATTTGGACTCGCTGTGTGCGCAGATTGCCTGGGTGAGAGCGCATCCAGAGCAGGCGGCGGAAATCGCCCAGCAAGGCCGCAAGCATGTGCTGGCTCACAATACCTACGCGCACCTGGCCGATCAGGTGGCTAAGGTAATTGCCGAGCCCTTCCTTCCCCTTCCTTCTTTATCTTGGTGGCGCTGGTGGTAAATCGTCCTTCCTCTACTTGCCCGCGGGTAAGCGTGATTATTGCGTCCTATAACCATGCGTCTTATATCGAAGCGTCTATACGCAGTGTGATGGCGCAAACATATTCGAATCTAGAGCTATTAGTCGTCGATGATGGTTCTACAGACGATAGCGTTGTGGTTATCGAGCGTTTGCAGGAGGAGTTCGGATTCGACTTTCGTGTACAGGCCAACCAAGGGCTGTCGCGAACATTGAATGGGGCAATTGCACGCTGCCAAGGAACATTGATCGCGCCTTTTGGTTCAGATGACATCATGTTGCCGGAGCGCTTGACCCGGCAGGTCGAGTACATGTGCGATAAGCCCGAGGTGGGTATTTGCGCGGGCGCTGTACAGGAGATCGATGCGCAAGGCCGGCCGTTAGGGAGAGATAAGCCACCATCTTGGCGTCGCTTGGATTTTGAGGATGTATTCCTCAATCGCAAGCCTGGATCCCCAGCCCCAACATTGCTATTCCGACGTGAAACATTGGATAAGGTTGGAGGCTTCGATCCAGAGGTTCGCCTTGAGGACTTAATGATCGAGTTGAAGATAACCCGTGCCGGGTATTTCATCGATGTGCTGGGTGAGGTACTAGCGCTCTATCGCGTGCATGACAGCAATACCTACAAGAATTATCCGTTCATGGTCGACAACGTACTGCGTACGTTTGCGTACTTTAACGATCATCCGGCCTATGACAAGGTCTGTGCTAGCTACCGCAATTCGATGTTTCTGAAGTGCGCTCGACAGGATAAGGCGCTGGCTCGTCGACTGTTGAGCGAGTTGCCATTGAAGGAATGGGATCGGAAGACCCTGAGAGGATTATGGCGCTTGCTCTTGCCTGCTCAGACCCACGAGCATGGGTAGTCGAGAAAGACCGCTATATCGTTACTGCAGATTTTATCGACTACTTGGCCGGATTTCCTCTTCAGGCCATTCCCGCCGTGCAGTATCGAGCAGTTCCTCGCGAGTTTTCTCATCGAAGCGTCAGCGCACCATCGGTGCAGGATTGCCCGTCATTACTGTATAGGGGGCTACATTCCTGGTGATGACTGATGGTTACACCCGAGCGAATGGTGTAGTTCGCACATAGCCAAACATCGCTGCCAATCGTTACATCACCACGGATCCAGCCGAAATCTTGGATGTGTTCGGCCTCCTGTAGATATGCAGAAAAGGGTAGGTTCTCGATCCAGTCGACTCGATGTTGGCCGCCGATCGACTATTGAACAATAATTGCCAATTCGCAGGGAGCTGCCTTCTTGTGAGTCATGCACAACAGGTAATAACTGCCTACGCCGATTTGGTAGCTTGAATAGCGATCGTGAAAGCGTGCTTGTGCCCTTAGGAAGCGTGACAGCCCAGGTTTTCCTCGCGGGCTTTTTCAGCCTGGTTTGCGCAAACGCTGCTCAAGCTATTTTCAATAGGCGCATTTGCCTCCTCCATTCGTGCTGTGCGCGACAGCCATACGGCTGAAAGCAAGGCTAGAGGAATCCAGATCAAGAACCAGTGCTCTTTTGGTCGAGAGAGAAAGTCGCGCCCTTCTGTTAGGCCGGCGGCGAGTCCAAAGACTACTAGGGCGGAAGCAGTTAACACGAGCGCATCGCGTCTGTTCCTCCATGAGTAAATTAGGGCTACGGCATACAATGTAAGCCAGAGGAGTAGCCCTGCAAGCCCGCCGGAGAGCAGTACGGCTAATTCAATATTGTGTGGGTCATTGAATGCCAGTCCGGAGGGCTCTAGCGTAATCAGCAGGTGATGGTCGAAGCCATAGCCAAACCAAGGTTTTTCTAAGATGAGTTCAACAGTCTTGAGCCATATATCTGGGCGGTAAGAAAGCCCTCTGTTCGTCAGGGTTTCGGGGTGGAACAATAGAACGCTCAGGGCTAGGCATAGTGCAGTACATACCGCAATGAGACTGCGTCGATTGAAGTGTGCAATTCCGAGCCATATCAAGGTGGCCGTGAGTGCGAGTAAGGGGGTGCGTGAGCCGGTGCTGATAATAACTACGCCAAGAAATAAAAGAGACAGGAGTGGTACAGGAGAAAATGGGGTTCGCTTAGCGAACCAGGTCGCCAGCCAGAAGGCGGTGAAAAAGCCATAAACGTGGGCACTGAGCAAGGGGTTGTATAGCGCGCCATAGCCACTAAGGCGGCCTAAGCCAGGCGTACCTTCGCGGCTGTAGATAAGGTAAGCAAGGGATATCACCCCGCTCAGCGTGGCAATGACCGCAGCAAGGAAAAGGGTATTGGGCAGAATGCGGGGGCATTTAATCGCCAGCAAGCCGGTGCCTAGGAACAACATAAGTACATAAATAGGTCGCTTGATCATCGAGGTTGCTGGGCTGTCCGTGTCCGACCAGAGCAAGCTCAGTGATGTGTATGTACCGAACATTAAAAAGCTGAGGATTAGAGGATTGCGCAGCAATTTTTTTAGCAGCACCGGCTGCAGCACAAGGGCGATCAAGGTCGGCGCCGCCATCAAACCGTAATAGAGTTTGTGATAAAGCGAGCGATCCCACGCCCAAAAAAGGCCTGTTAAAAGAACCAGCCAGCCTATTGGCAGTAGATACTGGATAAACCAGTTTGAGGTGCTCAGACTTAGCGCTTTAGGCAATAGCTTCCTGTTGCTTTGCGTGTTGCTATTCATTAATTGATGCTCTATCTAAACCAACCGCTGAGTCAGTTCTCTGACGTCCCAGCTGAGTGATGCATGGCGGAGATAGCTCTCAAAAAAACTGTCGCTTTTATTATCAAGCAGCCAGTCTTGATCACCGGGGTCGCGCAGAATATGGCGGAAGTTACGCAGGCGCTTGGTTTTGCCAAGAGCACTGCGTTGTGCACGTAGATCGGCAATATCGATCAGGCCGAGTTCCCCCTCTGGGGTCACGACAATGTTGCCTAGGTGCAGCGAACGGAAATAAATACCACGGTCGTGTAACAGTGCGATGAATTTCCCCAATAGTTGACGAAGGATTTCCTTTTCATGCGTATCGGTTATCTGGCGCAGGGTACGCCCCGGCAAGGGTGAATAGCGCACGGCGTCTCGTTGAATTGCTACTATCCGATAGACGTTCAAGATCCGAGGGCAAGGGATGCCACGTTGCTGGAGTGCGCTGGCGTTATCGGCAAAGCGCTGCGCATAGGGATAAAGCACCGCTGATGACAGTAAGCGTTTGCGGCGGAAGAGTTTAAGAATGTTACCGTCGACTAGGCGCAGAACTTTTTCTCCATAGTTATCGGCTTCGATCACCTCGGCCTTGTCGCGCAGGAGAAGAAATTCTTTGTGAGAGAGTGGGGTCATGTATGTCAGGCCGCACCGTGGCGATATCAATGAGGTGAGGAGTTTACCTGAAGCTGGAAGGTGTACGAATTTTTGTGCAGCCGTGGGGGAGGGCTACACCACTTTGCACGCATGTGAAGCAGCGTTTTAAGTTGGTGTCTTGCTTCGTGTCTGCGTCTTTCGGAATGGCTGGTGCAGGCAGCCCACTTCCGCAAGGCAGTCACGAGCCTGGACGCATGAGCCTACGCAAGTGCCGTGTTAGTATTCAGTTTCTTAATCTGGATTGTCCGCCTCTGATGAGTAAACCCTCTGTAGCCCCAGGCCATTCGCCCTCCAGCCTAAAAATTTATTTTCGACTGCTCGGTTACGTGAAGCCCTACATCGGCTACTTCACGATCAGCATCCTCGGCTATGTGATTTTCGCTTCGACCCAGCCGATGCTGGCGGGCATCCTCAAGTACTTCGTTGATGGCCTGTCCAATCCCGAAGTCGTGCTGTTTCCGACTGTGCCCTATCTGCGCGATCTGCAACTGCTGCAGGCGGTACCGCTGCTGATTGTGCTGATTGCTGCCTGGCAGGGAGTAGGTGCCTATCTGGGCAACTACTTCCTGGCCAAGGTTTCGTTGGGGCTGGTGCACGATCTGCGCGTTTCGTTGTTCAACAGCCTGTTGGCGCTGCCCAACCGCTATTTCGACAGCCACAACTCTGGGCATCTGATCTCGCGTATCACCTTCAACGTGACCATGGTCACCGGCGCGGCGACTGATGCGATCAAAGTGGTGATTCGCGAAGGCTTGACGGTGGTTTTCCTGTTTGCCTATTTGCTCTGGATGAATTGGCAACTGACCTTGGTGATGTTGGCTATTCTGCCGCTCATTGCATTGATGGTTGGCAGTGCGAGCAAGAAATTCCGCAAGCAAAGCAAGAAGATTCAGGTGGCCATGGGTGATGTCACCCACGTCGCCTCCGAGACCATTCAGGGCTATCGGGTGGTGCGCAGCTTTGGTGGCGAGGGTTACGAGTCCACGCGGTTTGTTGCCGCCAGCCAGGACAATACCAACAAACAATTACGCATGACCAAGACCGGAGCGGTCTACACGCCCATGCTGCAACTGGTGATTTACAGTGCCATGGCGGTGCTGATGTTTCTGGTGCTATTCCTGCGCGGCGATGCCACGGCCGGCGATCTGGTGGCTTACATTACCGCGGCTGGCTTGCTGCCCAAGCCGATTCGCCAGCTCTCCGAGGTCAGCGCCAATATCCAGAAAGGCCTGGCTGCCGCCGACAGCATTTTTGAGCAGCTCGACGAAGTCCCCGAGGTCGACCACGGTACGGTCGAGCTTGAGCGGGTCAGTGGTCGTCTGGAGGTACGCAATCTGAGCTTCCAGTATCTTGGCGCCGAGAAGCCGGTGCTCAACGATATCTCCTTCAGCGCCGAGCCCGGGCAGATGATCGCCCTGGTCGGTCGCTCCGGCAGCGGCAAGTCGACCCTGGCAAGCCTGATTCCGCGTTTTTATCACCATGAAACCGGGCAGATTCTGCTTGATGGTGTGGATGTCGAAAACTACACATTGCGTAACCTGCGCCGGCATATCGCCCTGGTGACTCAGCAGGTCACTCTGTTCAATGACAGCGTGGCCAATAATATCGCCTATGGCGATCTGGCCGAGGCGCCGCGTGAGGCCATTGAGCAGGCGGTCGAGGCGGCCTACGCCAAGGAGTTCATTGACAAGCTGGCGCAGGGGTTGGATACCGAGGTCGGCGAGAATGGTGTGCTGCTCTCCGGCGGCCAGCGCCAGCGCCTGGCGATTGCCCGGGCCTTACTGAAAGATGCGCCGATTCTGGTGCTCGATGAAGCAACCTCGGCCCTCGATACCGAGTCCGAACGGCATATCCAGGCAGCTCTGGATCGGGTAATGAAGGGGCGGACTACGCTGGTCATCGCGCATCGCCTGTCGACCATCGAGAAGGCCGACCTGATCCTGGTGATGGATCAGGGGCGGATTGTCGAGCGTGGCACCCATGTCGACCTGCTGGCACAGAATGGTTTCTATGCGCGTCTGCATGCGCTGGGACTGGATGAAAGCGCGCCATTGGACATCGCCTGATAGACTACGCGCCCGCCACTGTTAGGCTCCGGAGTTCACATGAAGTTGTCCATGCCCCGTTTTGACCAAGCCTCTGTTCTGGTGGTGGGTGATGTCATGCTTGACCGTTACTGGCATGGCGGCACCTCGCGGATTTCTCCGGAAGCGCCGGTGCCGGTGGTCAAGGTTGAGCAGATCGAGGACCGGCCGGGCGGTGCGGCCAACGTGGCCTTGAACATCGCCGCACTTGGCGCGCCGGCCACATTACTCGGCGTGACTGGTGAGGATGAAGCCGCACAAAGCTTGCGCAACAGCCTGCAGGCGGTTGGCGTAAAAACCTTTTTCCAGACGATCAAAGACCAACCGACCATCGTCAAGCTGCGGGTGATGAGTCGTCATCAGCAACTGCTGCGCATGGATTTTGAAGAACCGTTTCGCACCGATAGCGCCGCCCTGGCCGCCAGCGTCGAAGCGCAACTGGATGGCATCAAGGTGCTGATCCTCTCGGATTACGGCAAGGGCGCCCTGCAGAACCATCAGGCACTGGTGCAGCTGGCGCGCAGCAAAGGCATCGCGGTGCTGGCCGATCCCAAGGGTAAAGACTTCTCCATCTACCGTGGCGCGAGTCTTATCACGCCAAACCTGCATGAGTTCGAAACCATTGTCGGGCCGTGCCGCGACGAGGCCGAGTTGGTGGCCAAGGGTGCGGCGCTGATGAGCGAGCTGGCGCTGGGCGCGCTGCTGGTGACTCGTGGCGAACACGGCATGACCCTGTTGCGCCCAGACCATCTCGCTCTGCACCTGCCGGCCCGTGCCCGCGAAGTATTCGATGTGACCGGTGCCGGCGATACGGTGATTTCCACCCTGGCCGCCAGCCTGGCCGCCGGCGAGGAGTTGCCGCATGCGGTGGCCCTGGCCAACCTGGCCGCCGGTATCGTGGTGGGCAAACTGGGCACTGCCGCCATCAGCGCGCCCGAGTTGCGCCGGGCGATTCAGCGCGAGGCGGGTTCAGAGCGCGGCGTGCTGAGCCTCGACCAGCTGCTGCTGGCGGTCGAGGATGCACGCGCCCATGGCGAGTCGATCGTGTTCACCAATGGCTGTTTCGACATCCTGCACGCCGGGCATGTGACCTATCTGGAACAGGCGCGTGCCCAGGGCAATCGCCTGGTGCTGGCGGTCAACGACGATGCCTCGGTCAGCCGCCTGAAAGGCCCAGGGCGGCCGATCAACTCGGTGGACCGGCGCATGGCCGTGCTGGCCGGCCTTGGTGCGGTGGACTGGGTGGTGAGCTTTAGCGAAGACACCCCGGAAAACCTGCTGCGTGCGGTCAAGCCGGATGTGCTGGTCAAGGGCGGCGACTACGGCATCGAAGGGGTAGTCGGCGGCGATATTGTCCGTGCCTACGGTGGCGAAGTGCGGGTGCTGGGCCTTGTGGAAAACAGCTCGACCACCGCCATCGTCGAGAAGATCCGCAGCAAGTAACCCTCTGCCCAGCGACTGGCTGTTGTGCCAGTCGCCGGCGTCGGCGCGGTCATAGGCGCTTGCCCCCGACCGCGCGCATCATCCTTGGCATCCCCCGTATGGAGCGAGATGCCATGACTTCCGATGTACAGGGCCGTGCCCTGGCAATGTTGAATCGTTTCGCCCAGGCCGACTGGCCGGACCGCTTGAAGCTGCGTAAACCCGTCGAAAAACTCATCTACAGCGGCAGTCGTGCGAGTTTTCGGGCGGCGGCGCAGCGCGCCGGTCAGGCGAGTAAAACACCGCGGCCGGTGAATGCCGACGACCTGTTCGACCTGTCGTTATCCGATGAACAGCAGATGCTGGTGGACATGCTTGAGGGTTTTGCCCGCGAGGTGCTGCGGCCGTTGGCCCATGACGCCGACGCGCAGGCGACGCTGCCGGCGGCCTTGCTCAATCAGGCCCATGAGCTGGGCCTGACCTATTACGGGGTGAGCGAGGCGCAGGGCGGCATGGCCGGCGAGCGCACCACGTTGAGCAATGCGCTGATCGCCGAGGCCCTGGGCAAGGGCGATCTGTCCCTGGCGGCGGCCTTGCTGGTGCCGCTGTCGGCGGCCAATTGCATTCGTCGCTTTGGCAATGCGGCGCAACAGTCGCGCTGGCTGCCGGCGTTTGTCGGCGAGGAACGAGCGCCGCTGATGGCCATCGCGGTCAATGAGCCGGTGCCATTATTCGACCCGCAGCGCCTGGCCACTCAGGCGAAAAAGCGCGGCAAGCACTACCTGCTCAGCGGCGAGAAATGCCTGGTGCTGCGCGGCCTGGATGCCAGCCAACTGATTGTCGCCGCGCAGACGGCGGACGGTCCTGGGCTGTTTATCGTCGACGCCGGAGCCAAGGGCCTGCAGCGCCAGCCGCAACCCGCCATGGGCCTGAAAGCCACCAGCACCGCACGCCTGCTGCTGAAGAACGTCAAGGTGCCGCTGGAGGCCCGTCTGGCCGGCGAGCAGTTCAACTACCAGGGCTTTCTCGATTATGCGGCGTTGGCCTGGTGCGCCTTGGCGGTGGGTACGGCGCAGGCCGCGCTGGATTATGTGGTGCCTTACTGCAATGAGCGCCTGGCCTTCGGTGAGCCGATCAGCCACCGCCAGGGCGTGGCCTTTATGGTCGCCGACATGGCGGTGGAACTGGACGCCATGCGCCTGATGGTTTGGCGCGCCTGTGCGCGTGCCGAGCAAGGGCTGCCTTTCCAGCGTGAAGCCTATCTGGCGCGCCTGGTCTGTAGCGACAAGGCCATGCAGATCGGTACTGACGCGGTGCAACTGCTCGGTGGCCATGGCTTTACCAAAGAACATCCGGCCGAGCGCTGGTACCGCGATTTGCGCGCGCTGGCCGTGATGGCCGGCGGCCTGCAACTCTAAGGACGCATCGACATGAATCTGGAAACCCCGAAGAAATTCCGTGGCCTGGTTAATCAGGCCCATCAGGTGGCGGAGAACTACTTCCGGCCTATCTCGCGCAAGTACGACAAGGCCGAGCACGCCTATCCCAAGGAACTGGACCTGCTCGCCGCCTTGCTCGACGGCATGAACGCCGGCTCGCCGGACGCCATCGGTGCCACCTCGGCGAGCAAGCGTGGCGCGGCCCGCGAGCAGCAGGAAGGCATCAAGAACGGTGGCAACCTCTCGGCGCTGCTGGGGGTGATGGAGCTGTGCTGGGGCGATGTCGGTTTGCTGTTGGCCATGCCGCGCCAGGGCCTGGGCAATGCGGCGATTGCCGCGGTGGCCAATGACGAACAGCTCAAGCGCTTCGGCGGCACCTGGGCGGCCATGGCGATCACCGAGCCGGGGTGCGGTTCGGACTCGGCGGCGATCCGCACCACGGCGGTGAAGGATGGCGATCATTACGTGCTTAACGGCGAGAAGATCTTCGTCACCTCGGGCGAGCGCGCCGATGCGGTGGTGGTCTGGGCCTCCCTGGACAAGAACCTCGGCCGCGCGGCGATCAAGTCCTTCGTGGTCGAGCACGGCACGCCGGGCATGACGGTGACGCGCCTGGAGAAGAAGCTCGGGATCAAGGCCTCGGATACCGCCTCGATCAGCTTCAGCGACTGCCGGGTGCCGGCGGCCAACCTGCTGGGTAACCCCGAGATCGATGTGCAGAAGGGTTTCGCCGGGGTGATGGAAACCTTCGACAACACCCGCCCGCTGGTGGCTGGCATGGCGGTGGGGGTGGCCAAGGCGTCGCTGGATCGCACCCGTGAGCTGTTGAAGAAGGTCTGCACGCTGGATTACCGCACGCCGCTGCTCAGTGTCAGCCATGCCGAGGCGACCCTCTATCGCCTGGAGGCCGAGTGGGAGGCCGCGCGCCTGCTGACCCTGAAAGCTGCCTGGATGGCCGACAACAAACTGCCCAACTCCAAGGAGGCCTCGATCGCCAAGGCCAAGGCCGGGCGCGTGGCCAACGAAGTGACGTTGAAATGCGTCGAGCTGGCCGGTGCCCTGGGTTACGGCGAGGATGAGTTGCTGGAAAAGTGGGCGCGCGACTCGAAGATTCTCGACATCTTCGAAGGCACCCAGCAGATCCAGTTGCTGATTGTGGCGCGGCGTCTGCTCGGCAAGAGCTCCAGCGAGCTTAAATAAGCGAAGCTGAACGAAGTCCCTTTTGGCCCTGCCTAGGTGGGGCTTTTTTGTGTCCGGCCATTCTTGGCGGCCGGTTCGACGCAACTTTGCTGCGCCAGCCAATCTTTCCAGCGTATCCGTTCGTCGCGCACCAGCCAGCCGTCCTGAGGCGCAAAGCTTTCCGCCAGCCACAGGCCGCGGGTACTGGCCGGTGCCAGCTGACCCTGTTTCAGGGTCAGCAGCTGGGCGGTCGGTCGGCCCTGATCCAGCGGAATTAGAAACAGGTCGGGGCGCGTACGGTTGAGGCGGGCGATCAGTTGGCCGTCTTCCAGGTGCTCATCGACATGCAATAGGCTGAGTTGGCGAGTTTCTCTGGGCAGGTCCAGGCGCAGGTCGTAGACCAGTTGCAGCGAGGCGGTGGGCAGGTGCACATAGGCGCGCGGGCGTTCGAGTAGCTTGAGGTTGCCGCATTGCACCGGGCGCGCCGCGCCGGACAATGAGCTGAGGCTGAAGTGCGCGGTTTCCCGGTAGCGCAGTGCGCCCTGGTAAGGCGTCGGCAGCCAGGTGTCGCCAAAGCGCCCGCTCAGCCAGCCTTCCGGGGTTTCCAGCAGGCACTCTTCGGCCACTTCCTGAATCGCAGTCAGCAGCGGCAGGTTGAGTTCGTGGGCCGGCACGTAGCCGGAGATCAGCTTGAGCACCACATCGCCACGGTCAGCGCGGCGCTGGCGTACCAGTACCCAGTATTCCCGGCCCTGCCAGTTGAGGGTCAGGCGCACCGAAACCCCCAGATTGGCCAACTCCACGGCAAAGCGCTGGGTGTCGGCCACGTTTACCGGTCTGCGCTTTTCCAGCACCTGCGCGAAGTTCAGCGGTCTGCCCAGGCCCTGGTAGCTCAGGCCTTCCGGGCTGGCTTCGACAAACAGCTGGAGGGTCTTGAAGTTGCTGGGGTCTTTGCGGATCAGGGTGCGCGGCATGGCAACTCCTCGCGGGTGTCGGCGTGGGCATGGCCTGAGAGCTTGGCACAGATCGTCGGGTGAGACCCGTCAGGCAATATCCTGAATTACAGCAGCAGCGGTGGCGACGTTATGCGCCAGATGCTGCGGGTTGATGGTGCCGATGATGGCGCTGGTGGCCGCCGGGTGGGCGAAGATCAGCTCGAAGCTGGCGCGCACCGGGTCGACGCCCGGTGCCAGGCAGGCATGACCGCTGGCCAGGGCCTTCTTGATCAGGATGCCTTTGCCGTGCAGGTCGGCGTAATCAAGCACGGCCTGCTCACCTTGCTCATTGAGGTTGTAGGTGACCATCGCGCAGTCACCGGTTGCCAAGGCTAGCAGGCCGCCTTCGACGGTTTTGCCGGAGAGGCCGAAGCCGCGAATCTTGCCCTCGCGTTTAAGCTCAGCCAGGGTTTCGTACACACCGCTGTCACGCAGAATCGCCACATCGTTGCCGTCGGAATGCACCAGCACCAGGTCGATAAAATCGGTTTCCAGGCGTTTGAGGCTGCGTTCCACGGAAAAGCGCGTGTGTGTTGGGCTGAAGTCGAAGCGCGATTGGCCGTTGTCGAACTCTTCGCCGACCTTGCTGACGATCACCCATTGCTGGCGCTGACCGCGCAGCAGCGGGCCGAGGCGGGTTTCGCTGGTGCCATAGGCCGGCGCGGTGTCGATCAGGTTGATGCCCAGGTCATGGGCCAGGGCCAGCAGTTCGCGGGCGGCGGCGTCATCGGGAATGGTAAAACCGTTGGGGTATTTCACCCCCTGGTCGCGGCCGAGCTTGACCGTGCCCAGGCCCAGCGGCGAGACCAGCAGCTCGGTGGCGCCCAGTGGGCGATGCAGGTTGTGCAGGCTGTGCAATGGGTGCATCAGAACAGTTCCTCCCAGGCAGGTGGTGCGACGGCCGGGCGTGGTAGGGCGGGCAGTGGCGCGTGATTGCCTGGGCGAATGCCGTCACGCGTCAGGGCGGCCAACACGCGGTCGGCAAAGTCCGGCGCTAAAGCCAGTTTAGTCGGCCAGCCGACCAGCAGCGTGCCCTGCTCATGCACAAAGGCGTTGTCCGGGCGCACCAGGCCCGACTGCGCAGGTTCGGCGCGTTCAACCCGCAGGGTGGCCCACTTCGCAGTGGACAGGTCGACCCAGGGCAGCAGCTCGCTCAGCTCTTTCTGCGCCGCCTGGATTTGTGCCGCTTGATCGCGGGCCACGCCCTCGGCTTCGGCCAGATCGCCGCCGAGGTACCAGACCCACTGGCCATCGGCGGCCGGGTGGGTGGTGACGGTCACCCGTGGCTTCGGCCCGCCGCCCAGGCAGTGGGCGTACAGCGGTTTCAGGGTTGGCCCCTTGACCAGCACCATATGCAGTGGGCGTAACTGCTGCGCCGGCTGGCTCAGGCCGAGTGCCGCCAGCAGTTCGGCATTGCCACGGCCGGCGCTGAGGATGATGCGCTGGGCGCGAACCTCGCGGCCATCAATCAGCAGGCCGACCAGCTCGCCATTTTCCCGCAGCGGTTCGATGCGCTCGGCGGCCAGCAGGCCATCGCCGGCCAGCGCGCTGAGGCGGCTGATCAGGCTCGGCACATCCAGCACCAGTTCGGCCAGGCGATAGACCTTGCCCTTGAATTTAGGGTGTTGCAGGGCTGGCGGCAGTTGCTCGCCCTTGACCTGATCGACCCGCCCGCGCACTGCCTTACTGGCGAAGAAACTGGTGATATTGCCGGCCAGGCTGCCGGGCGACCACAGGTAGTGGGCATCGGAGAGCAGGCGCACGCCGGTCAGGTCCAGTTCGCCGCTACCGGTCAGGGCCTCACGCCAACGCCGGGGCATATCGGCGATGGCTTCGGAGGCGCCACTTAACGCGCCATGCAGGGCGTACTTTGCGCCGCCGTGGATGATCCCCTGGGATTTCACGCTCTGCCCGCCGCCGAGGCGGGCGTTTTCCACCAGCACGGTGGCGAAGCCCTGGCGGCGCAGGCGCGCATTCAGCCAGAGGCCGGCAATGCCGCCGCCCACGATCAAAACATCAGTGCTTAACGCCTGGGACATGCATGTGTCTCACCGGGAAAACAGGCACGCAGTATAACCCGCTCGCGCTGCCGCCTTGCCTCAGAACCTGTTCAAGGTCTCGCGAGCTAGAGCAATGCCGAGTCTGTTTTTAACGCAGCAGGGCCGACGCGCAGCAGACGTTGGGCAGGTTCTCAGTGCCCGACGCTCTGCGAGAACAGCTGAATCACCACCACGCCAGCGACGATCAAGCCCATGCCAAGCATGGCCGGCAGGTCCAGGCGCTGCTGGTAGAGAAATACTGCGGCGATGCTCACCAGCACGATACCCAGGCCCGCCCACACCGCGTAGGCGACGCCGACCGGGATGGTTTTCACCACCAAGCTGAGCATCCAGAACGAGATGGCGTAGCCAACTACCACCAGAATCAAGGGCAGCGGCTTGTTGAACCCATCCAGGGCCTTCATCGAGGTGGTGGCGATGACTTCGGCAGTGATGGCAATAGCGAGGTACAGATAGCCGCCCATGATGTGGCCTCCTTGGTGGTCTGGCGGCCATTCTAGTGGCTGCTCTGATGGGGTAAAGTCATTACCTATCTGCCTGGGAGATGGGTTGTGCAGTGGAATCTGGAGCAAATCCGTTTGTTTGTCAGCGTCGCCGATGGCCAGTCGTTTTCCGCCGTGGCGCGGCAGAGCCGGCGTGCGCAGTCGGCGGTGAGCAATGCGATTGCCTTGTTGGAGAGCGATCTTGGCGTGCAGTTGTTCGAGCGCAGCAGCGGTCGTCAGCCGCGCCTGACCAACGCTGGCGCGGCCCTGCTGGAAGAGGCGCGCGAGGTGCTGCGCCAGTGCCAGCGCCTGCAGGGGCGAGCGCTGGGGTTGGTGCGTGGTGAAGAGGTGTGTTTGCGCCTGGCCCAGGACGAGGCGATGCCCTATCAGCCGGTGCTCGATAGTCTCGAAGCCTTGGCCCAGGCGTTCCCGTTGCTGGAAGTGCAGCTGGCCAGTGGTGCTCAGGGCGATGTGGCGCGCAAGCTGCTGGAGCACCGCGCCGACCTCGGTCTGCTGTTTCACCATGAACAGATGCCCGATGCCCTGGAGCGTCAGCGCCTGGGCACCATTGAGCTGGTCACGGTGTGTGGCGCTGGACATGCCTTGGCGGCAGCAGGGCATGTCGATAGGCGCGAGTTGGCCCGTCATCGGCAGCTGCTGATGGCGCCGCAGGACAGCCACTATCCCGGCGGCGAACAGCTCAGTCCGTCGATCTGGCGCACTGACAGCTTCTACGCCATGGCCGAGTTGCTGATGCGCAACCTTGGCTGGGCCTGGTTGCCGCGTCATGTACTGCAATACCCGACCTACCAGGGCCAGTTGGTGGAGCTGAGCAGCGACTGGGTGCCGCCACCGCTGGTGGTGGAGCTGGTTTGTCGCCGGGATGAGGCGCTCGGCCCGGCTGCTCTGTGGCTGGCCGAGTGCTTTGCCAGGCACCTACAGGCCATGGACTGATGGGGGCTGCGCGTGACTCGACGATTTTTACCAAAGTGCATAAGCTGCGCGCCATGAATAGAAGCCTCTACACCCTGTTGTTTCATCTTGGTCTGCCGCTGGTGGCCGGGCGTCTGGCCTGGCGTGCCTGGCAGGCGCCGGCCTACGCCAAACGTATCGGTGAGCGCTTTGCGCTCGGCCTGCCGCCACTCAAGTCCGGCGGTATCTGGCTGCATGCGGTGTCGGTGGGCGAGAGCATCGCCGCCGCACCGCTGGTGCGCGAGCTGCTGGCGCGCTATCCCGATCTGCCAATCACCATCACCTGCATGACCCCGACCGGTTCCGAGCGCATTCAGGCGCTGTTTGGCGGCGCTGAATACGCCGGTCGTGTGCAGCACTGCTATCTGCCCTATGACCTGCCGTGGGCGGCGGCGCGTTTTCTTGATCGGCTGCGGCCCAAGTTGGCGGTGATCATGGAAACCGAGTTGTGGCCCAACCATATCCATCAATGCGCCAAGCGCGGGATTCCCGTGGCGCTGGCCAATGCAAGGCTGTCCGAGCGTTCGGCGCGCGGTTATGCCCGCTTCGCCAAACTAACCGCGCCGATGCTCGCCGAACTGGACTTGCTTGCCGTGCAAACGGCGCTGGAAGCCGAACGTTTTCGTAGCCTGGGCGCGCGCTCTGAGTGCGTTGAGGTCACCGGCTCGATCAAGTTTGATCTAGCTATTGATCCAGACTTGCTCAGGCGCGCAGCTGCCTTGCGTGAGCAATGGCAGGCCATGCAGCGCCCGGTATGGATCGCCGCAAGCACCCACGCCGGTGAGGATGAGATTGTCCTGGCGGCCCATCGTGAACTGCTCAAGCAATACCCCGATGCCTTGCTGATTCTGGTGCCACGCCACCCTGAACGCTTCAACTCGGTGTTCGAGTTGTGTCAGCGCCAAGGTTTTAGCACGCGGCGACGTTCTTCTGGTGAGCCGCTGCAGGCAACTGATCAGGTGCTGCTCGGCGACACCATGGGTGAGCTGTTGTTTCTCTATGCCCTGGCGGACATCGCCTTTGTCGGCGGCAGCCTGGTGGCCAATGGCGGGCATAACCTGCTCGAACCTGCCGCCTTGGGCAAGCCGGTGCTGAGCGGTCCGCATCTGTTCAACTTCCTGGAAATTGCGGCGCAGCTGCGCACCGCCGGTGCGCTGAGCGAGGTGGCAGATGCCGCCGCGCTGGCACAGTGCGTGGCGCAGTTGTGGCGGGAGCCTGAGGCTGCGCAGGCGATGCGCATGGCCGGGGAGGGCGTGATGCAGGCTAATCAGGGCGCATTGGCGCGCTTGCTGGCGGGGCTGGAGCGGTTACTGAATAAGTAATCTGCAGCGCTACTCGCAGCCAATAAAAAATCTATGGTCACCCCCATTTTTGCAATACTGATCAGCGATGGGTGTTTGGCTTGCTTAAATCTATCCGGCGTCTGTATGAGGCATGCCCCGCGCCACGATGA
>Ga0181597_10001027_pt1 | contig 31497 bp, 29 predicted proteins | sample 041ome_5_FD_148647 | JGI IMG/M metagenome (GOLD analysis project Ga0181597, IMG submission 148647) | Coastal salt marsh microbial communities from the Groves Creek Marsh, Skidaway Island, Georgia - 041403US metaG (spades assembly) | ecosystem: Environmental > Aquatic > Marine > Intertidal zone...
TCGGAATATAGCGCTTGGGCAATAGGATTTCGCCATCCGCGCCGCCATCCAAATACAGGCCGAAGTCGGTGTGCTTCACGACCTGCAAACTATTCATCCGTCCAATTACCGCCATGATGCTCTACCCTCATTACCAGGCCGGCATTCTAGCCGAGTCGCCCCCGAATTTCTCGACCTACTGGGCATGCAATAGCTTCGCCTGACCGCCTTGCGAGGCAATCCGACCAGCGGGCCAAGCGCCAACAAGGCCCCATATGAACGCCCGGTATTAATTATCTATTCTCATTAAAACAATCACTTATTGGCATATTCGATAACTAAACAGACTATTAATGCCGTTATCGCGCCGCCGCCTAGCGCATTTGAGATTTATTTATCAAGCAATTGTCAAGTATTTCGAGTACAATGCGCGGCCAAATTAATTTTTAAATAGGTTAATGGCCGTCATGCGCGTAAAAGCATCCAACAGCAAACCCAAGCCGGCGCCAGCCGTGGAAACCAGTGCCTCGATCGATACACAGATCGAAGCGTTCCTGAAGTCCGGCGGGGAAATCCAGCAAATTGCCAAAGGCGTCAGCGGCCAGGTGTACGGCACCAGCAAGCAGATCACCATCGGCAAAAAGTAGCACTCTCTGGCCATGCAGCGCTTTGCTCGCAATGACAAGGCGCTGGCCATTGCATAATCCATCACCTCCCCCTGCCCCATACCCAGTTGTTTTGCCTATTTGCGCGCCGCGCTCTGGCGCTTAGCACAACCTTGTTTCAGAATCATGGCAGCCTGCATGTTGCGGCTGATTCGGCATTGCCGTTGCTGATCGATGGCAATCGTCCCAGGAGTACCCGTGCGCGTTACCTGCAATTGGCTGCGACACCCTTCCAGCACCCTGTTTATCCTCGGTTTACTACTCCTTGCCCTGCCATTACTCAGCCGCTACACGCTGGGCTGGTCACACGGCTATGGCTACCTGTCTGATTTAGCCATTGGCAGCGTGTTGCTGATCACCCTGCACCAACGCACCTGGCTGCTGAGCGTTCCCTTGCTGGTGGTCTGGTGCATTTTCACCCTGGGCAACGCCGAACTGGTCAGCGCAGTGGGGCGCATGCCGGGACCTGCCGATTTGCACTACCTGGCCGACCCACAGTTCGTCAGCCATTCAACCCAGGGCGCCGGTTTGAGCCAGCCGCTAATGGCCACAGCCTTGGCTGTGCTGGTGGCACTCTATCTAGGCCTACGCCGTATGCAGACGCCACGCCATAGCGCGCCACCTGCGCGCCGCTGGCTGCTGTTGCCGCTGTCACTGTTTGCCGTACATGGCGCCTTCCAGCAATTCAAACCCAGCGAGGCGGACCAATGGCTGCAGTTCAACCTGCCGCACAAGCTACTGGCGGAAAGCGCCAGTAACGGCCAGCAATATTTAGCCGACTGGCTGGCGGCGGATGAGCCAAGCAGCCCACCCGATATCAGCGGCCTTAACCAACTCGACCTGAATGGCACGCCCCTGCTCAAACAGGCCGGCAGCGCCCGCAACGTGCTGATCATTACCCTGGAAGGCGTGACCGGCGCCTATATAAAAGGCAGTCGCCAGGCCATCGGCAGCCACTATGCACAAGACCCGATGCCACGCCTGAGCCAATGGGCCGAACGCGGCATGCTCACCACCGATTATGTGCTGCACGGTCACCAGACCATCCGCGGCCTTTACGCCATGCTTTGTGGTGATTACAACAAACTCGACACCGGCACCCCGAAAGGCGTCGAACTGCTGAATAACCGGCAGCGCAGTGAGCAGTGCCTCCCCGCGCAGTTGCGCGAGCGCGGCCTCAGCACGCATTTCCTGCAGGGCGCCGGGCTGCGTTTTATGGCCAAAGACCAGATCATGCCGCAGATGGGCTTCGAGCAAACCCACGGCCGCGACTGGTTCAAAAATAAGCCCTATCTCGAATTCCCATGGGGCATGGACGACAAGGCCTACTTCGAGGGCGCCTTAACTTACGTGCAGCAGCTGCGTAACAAGCAGCAACCCTGGATGTTGACCCTGCTGACCGTGGGCACTCACCAACCCTACTCTGCCCCGCAGGCCTATCTGGACCGCCAGCCCAATAGCAAATTGGCGGCGATTGCTTACCTGGACGATGCCGTCGCCGACTTTCTTACGGCGCTGGAAAAGCAAGGCGTGCTGAAGGACACCCTGGTGATCATCACCTCGGACGAATCCCATGGTTTGGAAAACGTGCGCTTAGCCTCAGCCTGGGGCTTTAACCTGCTACTGGCCCCCGAACAGGCGCAACTGCCCGCCCTCAAGCAAGGCGTATACGGCCATGTTGACCTGACGGCCTCGGTGCTCGATTACTTCGCTTTTCCCGTGCCGAGCAACATCGCCGGGCGCTCGCTGTTGCGTGACTACCGCACAGGCCGCGAAATCATCTCCTACACCAACGGCCTGCTGCGCCAGCATGATGGTCAGGGCACCTTGACCGAATGCGACTTCCAGAGTGTTTGCCGGCGCTACGCCAGCCCTGGCTTTATTGCCGACAGCGCACGCTACCTGGGGCGTTTCAGCGGTAAGCCGGCGCGATTGATCAGCCAACGCGCAGGCTTGCTCGATCAATCGCCGAGCAGCGGCCATACCGAACAGCACTACCAGTTCGCCAACACTCAGCCGATCACGCTCACCCCCGGCGCCAGCAATGACTGGACCGACAACTTAGTGGGCGCGCAGTACCTGACCTTGGGTAAAGACACGCAGACCACGGTGACCCTTAAAATCCGCGCGCTGAGCATGGCTACGCCAGGCGCCACACTGCATTTGAAAACCAAGGAATACGACCGCGACGTAGACTTGCCGATACCCGAACTGCCGCTGCTCACTCGCGACAAGCCCATCGAGATCAGCTTCACGTTCGACAACCCGGCCGCGCGCAAGGCGTTTTCTTTCCACCTGACCGGCCAGGGCCAGGGCGCCATCGAAATCGTCGATTTCAGCGTCAGCAGCACACCGCTTGAGTCAGATACGAAACTACTGGCCGCCCAGGAAGTTTTGGACGAAATCGTTCCCACGCCCTAAGCGGCTGGACTACTGACGGCGCATCAGCTGCCGTCAGTACATCGCGTAGCGGCGCTCAATTTCCGCGTATTCGCCGCTTTGTTTAAGCAGCGCCAAGCCCTGATTGAAGCGCGCGCAATGGGCCTGCTGCTGGCAACCCAGCTTGTAATCGGTGGGCGCGAAAATAGGATAAATGCTCAGCGCCTGGGTCACATCGACCTGGCCCCTCACCTCATGGTTGAAATAGCGCAGGATGCGCATATCCGTCACCACCACATCAACCCGCCCGCTGTAGAGCATACGATTGCGGGCAATCTGAAAAGCCTCCTCGCGGTAACGCGGATTATTTTCGGCCATGTTCTGGTACTCACTGCCGAGCAGCAAGCGTGCCTGCTGAAAGGCATTCACCGAGTAGTTGAGCAGGTCACTGACGCGCTGAATATTCACGTCTCTCGAGCGCAGAGCCACAGCGACATTCTGATAACGGATGTACGCATCAGAATAAAAAATCGCACCGCCACTGCGCTCGTTCGTAGTGGCAATAACGTCTAGCTGGCCCTTGCTCAGCATCAAATTCAAACGCCCCATGGGGGCGTAGTGCGCCTCAGGCTCTAAGCCACCACGCTGCAAGGCAGCCATGACGATGTCATATTCCAGGCCGCGTGCTTGGTTCTCAAAAATATACGGCGGCTTGTGTGTACCAAAGCCTACGCGCAGGCTTTGCGCTGAGGCCATCAAGCTGAATACCAACAGAAAAAACACCCACAGCCATTTCATAGCAGTACCTAAGTTAAACCTGTGCCCAGCATAGCTGGCTATCCACTCGCCTTGCATCGGCCTATCACTGAGATCGATTAATCCGCATTAATCGCCCCAGGCCCGCACAGAGCTAGACTCCTCCCACCCAAGTCAGTAGTTCATCACTGGAGAGCCTTAATGCTAAAAGCCGAATACCAACAACGCGGCCCGCAACCGCACGAGGTGATCGCCGCCGTTGAGCTGCAACTGCCAGAGCCCGGCACAGGTCAGGTACGGATCAAAGTGCTGGCCGCCCCCATCAACCCTTCCGACGTCCTCACCCTTACCGGCGAATACGGCATGCTGCCGCCGCTGCCAGCGATCGGTGGCAATGAGGCCGTCGGGCGGGTCGAGACGCTGGGCGCTGAGGTCAGCAACCTGAAAGTCGGCCAGATGGTCCTGCTCCCAGTGGGATGCGGCACGTGGGTCAGCCATTTGAATGCTCCCGCCAATAAGCTGATTCCCTTACCGGAGGCCGATCCACAACAACTGGCGATGCTCACGGTCAATCCGCCGACCGCCTCCCTGCTACTCAGCCAGTTCGTCGATCTCAAACCCGGCGATTGGGTTATCCAGAACGCTGCCAACTCGGGCGTCGGCAGTTACCTGATTCAGCTGGCCAAGTTGCGCGGTTTCAAGACCGTCAACGTGGTGCGCCGCGAATCCGCAGTCGCAGGCGTTGAAGCCGAAGGCGGTGACGTGGTGCTGGTCGATGGCCCGGACCTGGCCAAGCGCGTACGCGCGGCCACCGGCGGCGCAGCCATCCGGCTGGGTATCGATGCGGTAGGCGGTGAGGCCACTGATCACCTGGCGGCCAGCCTGTGTGACGGTGGCGTACTGGTTAACTACGGCATGATGAGTCGCCAGCCGTGCCAAGTGTCGCCGTCGTCCTTTGTATTCCGGGATGTCAGTCTGCGCGGCTTCTGGCTGGCCAAATGGTTCCAGAATGCCAGCCAGGCCGAGCAAATGAAGGTGTTTGGCGAACTGGTGCAGCTGATTGCCAGCGGCAAACTGCACACCCGCGTTGCCGCGACCTATGACGTCAGTGAGATCAAACAAGCCGTGGCAGCGGCTGCCAGCGGTGAGCGCGAGGGCAAGGTGCTGATCGTACCGAAGTAAGCCTCAGCCAAACGACGGCGGGCAATCCGCCGTCGTTTAAGCGGTGACCGTGCCATTGATCAGCCACAGCACCAGCCCTGCAAGGGCCAGGTGCAGTGCGACGATCAGCCAGAACACCAACTGATAACTCGGTTTGCGGTTCTTGTGACGGATCAGGCGCTGCGCCAACAACCCGCCAGGCCAGCCACCCAGCAGTTCATACAGGTGCAGGCGCGCCTCGGGCGTGCGCTGCAGCCCCTTGATGGCGAACTGTTTATCGCGGTAGTAGGCAAAAAAGCAGACCAGGCTCATCAGCCCGTAGAGCGCCGCCAGCAGCGGCAACAGCTCAACCCCCAGCAACAGCGGCTGCAGGCGCTCGTGCCAGAGCGCTGCAACCGCGTGCAGCCAAGGTGGATAACTGGCGTAGTCACTGACGCTCAAGGCCAGGTTGCTCTGCGCAATGCTGCAGGGCTGGTCGGTGTAAAGCACCACACCATCCGCCTGCAAACATTTGTGTACCGCCGCCTGCGCCTGCGCGGTAATAAACAGCGCAGCAAGCCAGCAGAGCCAACGGCCCACGGCGTTACTCAGCCGTTGGTGCGCGGCGCTTCAGCGGCGCCAAACCGTCCTGGCTAACCAGCACGGGCGCATCGGCCTTGGGCTTATTGATAGTGTTACGTTTGCTCGGCGCCTTGGCGGCAGGCTTTTTCGCAACAATCTTCTTGCCGGTTTTCGGGTCGATCTTTTTCTTCTTCGGGCCAACAGCCTTGCCAGATGCCTTGAGGTTTTTCGGCCCCTGGTAGATGCCCTTGATGTCTTTGATGTTACGGCGTTCGAAGCGCTGCTTGAGGTAGCGTTCGATACTCGACATCAGCGCCCAGTCGTTGTGGCAGATCAGCGAGATCGCCAGACCTTCAGCGCCCGCGCGGCCGGTACGACCGATGCGGTGCACGTACTCGTCGCCGGAGCGCGGCATATCGAAGTTGATCACCAGATCCAGGCCGTCAACGTCTAGGCCGCGCGCCGCCACATCGGTGGCCACCAGAATCTTCACCGCGCCTTGCTTGAGGCGGTCGATGGCCAGCTTACGGTCCTTCTGGTCTTTTTCGCCGTGCAGCACGAACACCTTGTATTCCTTGGCCACCAGTTTGCCGTAGAGGCGGTCAGCCTGAACCCGGGTATTGGTGAAGATGATCGCCTTCTCGTAGGTTTCGTTGGCCAGCAACCAGTCGACCAGACGCTCTTTATGATGGTTGTGGTCGGCGGTGATGATCTGCTGACGGGTGCCTTCATTGAGCTGGTTAACCTTGTTGACCTGCAAGTGCTCAGGCTCTTTCAGCACCTTGCCCACCACCTCACGCAACCCGGCACCGCCACTGGTGGCGGAAAACAGCAGGGTCTGGCGTTCGGCATTGCACAATTCGGCCAAGCGCTGCACATCATCGCTGAAGCCCATATCAAGCATGCGATCGGCTTCGTCGAGCACCAGCACTTCAACTTCATCGAGCAGCAGATTACCGGCGTTAGCGTGCTCAATCAGACGGCCTGGCGTGCCGATCAGGATATCCACCCGGCGCAGCATCGCGGCCTGCACCTTGAAGTCTTCACCCCCGGTAATCAGACCGGCTTTAAGGAAGGTGAACTGCGCAAAGCGCTCAACTTCTTTGAGCGTCTGTTGGGCCAACTCGCGGGTCGGCAGCAGGATCATCGCGCGTACACTCATACGCGGCGAAGAGGCGCCATCGCCGAGCAGGCGATTAAGCATCGGCAAAACGAAGGCGGCGGTCTTGCCGCTGCCGGTTTGCGCGATTACCCGCAGGTCTTTTCCTTGTAGCGCCAGCGGAATGGCCGCCAGCTGCACCGGGGTGGGCTCGACAAAGTTCAGCGCAGCCACGGCTTTAAGCAGGCGTTCATGCAGGGCGAATTGGGAAAACACGGGGGTAACCTCGACGAAAAACAAAAAATCAGCCGCATAGCCTACCGCTTTCCGGCCTTGCGGCCGAGTGACTTTGCATATTCAGTGCAATAAAGCGACCGTTGCCCCTGAACCAAGCCTAAACCAGCTGTTCAAATTGACCATAAAACCCGCCTTCGTGGGCCTTGGAGTTCATCATGCGTAACCTGCGACAAGCCTTGTTAATCAGCGCAACCCTGGCATTCACACTCACTGCGCAAAGCGCTATGGCGGCGCCCAAACATGATCACCCTGGCAAACAGGGGGGCGGCCAGAACAGCGACATCCGCGTTGACCTCAACGGCCCGTCGATTGATATCGGCCGGGTACGCATCGTGCTGGGCGAGAACCGCAACCTGATCGGCGCAACCCGCGCCTTACCGCCAGGCATCGCCAAGAACCTCGCACGGGGCAAACCACTGCCACCTGGCATTGCGAAAAACTTCGACAGCCGGCTACTTGGCCAACTGCCGCGCTATGACGGCTATGAGTGGAAGCAAACCGGCACTGACGTGGTGCTGGTAGCCATTGCTACGGGCATCATTTACGAAGTGCTGCGCAACGTGCTGGACTGAGCCACATTACTGCTCGGCAAACGATGCGCTGCGCCGTTGTTTGATCAACAGGCGCGCGCTATCCCAACCCACCAGCAACACCGCCAACCAGATCGGCAAATAAGTGAGCCATTGGGCCGCATCAAATTGCTCACCGAGAAACAGCAACGCCACCAGAAACAGCAGTACCGGTTCGACATAGCTGAGGATGCCGAATAGCCCCATCGGTAGCAGCCGACTGGCCGCCATCATCGCGGCAAACGCCAGCGCGCTGAGCAACCCCAGGCCAGGCAGCAGCCACCACAGCTGCGGGGCTTGGCTAAACAGCAGTGGTGGCCCCCACTGCACAACCATGTAGATCGCCACCGGGGCCATAAACAGCATTTCCAGCACGAACCCGGACAAGGCATCCAGGCGCATCCAGCGGCGCAGCATGAAATACGGCGGATAGCCCAGCACCGTAACCATCACCACCCAGGAAAACGCCTGGGTCAGCCACAGCTCATGGGCGACGCCAAGCAACGCGCAGAACACCGCCAAGCGCTGCAACGGCCGCAGCCGCTCGCCGTAGAACACCCGGCCGGCCAGCACCATGGCCAGCGGTAGGAGGAAGTACCCCAGCGACACCTCCAGCATGCGCCCGGACAGCGGCGCCCAGACAAACAGCGCCCACTGGATCCCCATCAGCAGTGCAGCCACAGGCAGGCTGGCCAACAGCAACGGTTCACGCCGCAGGCGAGCGAAGGCCGCCAGCAGCAGCGGCCATTGCCGCGACACGGTCACCAGCAGCAACACTGCCGGTAACGACCAGAGCACCCGCTGGGCAAACACTTGCAAGCCATCAAGCGGAGCCAACAGCTGCACATAGCCAGGCACCAAGGCAAACAACACCGAGGCGATAATCGACAGCGCCACACCGCGCCCAGACAGTTGCATCACATCACCCTACTCATTCAGATCCAAACGCTTGCCTAGCTGAAGTTAAGACCACAGCGGCCAAGCAGCACGGCCGCGACCTTACCCGCTCGCGCCTAAAAAAGCTCGGCAAGCCGGTTGCGCCTCATGCCATCACGGCTCGCGGGGTGAAACGCGGGCCATAAAAACCCCCGCACAGCATTCGCCGCGCGGGGAGAGAGACGTCTAGGAGCACCAGACGCCAGGAGAGCTGAATGCAGCGGGAAGTGTCAGATGGCCTGAGCCAGTTGTGCCTTGGCCTGGCTCACGCCTTTTTCCAAAAAGTCGCCGCCCAGGTTGAGGCCTTCGGCGTTGATAAAAGTGACATCGTGGATACCGATAAAAGCCAGTGCCTGGCGCAAGTACGGCTCTTGATGATCCTGGGTGCTACCGGCGTAGATGCCGCCACGCGCGGTCAGGACAAAGGCGCGCTTGCCGCTCAGCAAGCCCTGCGGGCCGGTTTCCGTGTATTTGAAGGTAACCCCGGCGCGCAGCACGTGGTCGAGCCAAGCTTTCAGGGTGCTGGGAATGGCGAAGTTGTACATCGGCGCGGCCAGCACCAGCACATCAGCGGCCAGCACTTCGTCGGTCAGCTGATTGGACAGTGCCAGAGCGGCCTGTTCGGCTTCGCTTTGTTGCTCTACCGGGGTCATCCAGCCGCCCAGTAGGTTGGCATCCAGGTGCGGCACCTGATCCACAGCAAGGTCACGCACCTTGATCTGGTCTGCGGGGTGAGCGGCTTGCCAAGTGGCGATAAATTGCTCAGTCAGCTGACGCGAAACCGAGCCTTGTTGACGGGCGCTGCTTTCGATTACCTGAATAGTTGCCATGTAGTGTGCTCCACCGAAGGGTTATTGAACGTCGATGGGCAAAGAATATGGACATAGGAACCGATTAAAAAGCGCAAAAACCTGCACCAACCAATCTAATAATTTGATTTATAGCCGACCCACGCTTAGTCTCTGGGCTGACTATTGGCCTGCGCCGGCTATAAGCGCTGCCGGCTGCGTAAGGGCTTTAAGACAACTCGCAGGTCAGTTTGACGCGTAGTTTGATGATGCTGCGGGTGGACTTCACCGTTAGGTTGCTGCTTTCACCGGCGGACAGGTTGACCTTACGGGTACGCGGCGCCTCAGGACCGCTGCGAAATACCGCCGTGCACTTGGCGTCGCTACGGCCGTAGTTGTACAGCTGCAAGGCCCCCATGTTGTGATCGATTTCCTGGGTGCTGACCGATATTTCGGCACCGTTGAGCTGCTTCTCCACCTCGATCGGGTAGGCCATCACAGTCAGCGGCAAGCAGGCCAGCAGCGCGCAACAGAGCTTTTTCATCAGGGCAGTCCTCCGGCAAAAGACTGTCAGTTTAGGTTGATTGAGTCAGTATTTGCACCCTAGAACTTGAGCGCGTACAGGAACTGAATATGAAAGCCCCCCGCGTAACCCTCGACCAGTGGCGCACGTTGCAGGCCGTGGTTGACCATGGCGGTTTTGCCCAGGCGGCCGATGTATTACACCGCTCACAATCCTCAGTCAGCTACACCGTGGCGCGGATGCAAGAACAGCTCGGGGTGCCCCTGCTACGCATAGACGGGCGCAAGGCTGTACTCACCGAGGCCGGCGATGTGCTGCTGCGCCGCTCGCGGCAACTGGTTAAACAGGCCAGCCAGCTGGAAGACCTGGCCCACCATATGGAGCAGGGCTGGGAAGCGGAAGTCCGCCTGGTGGTCGATGCCGCCTACCCCAGTGCGCGCCTGGTGCGGGCGCTGACCGCTTTTATGCCGCAAAGCCGTGGTTGCCGCGTGCGCCTGCGTGAGGAAGTGCTGTCCGGCGTCGAAGAGGTGATCAAGGAAGGCACGGCCGACCTGGCCATCAGTGCGCTGAGCATTCCCGGCTTCCTCGGGGCCGAGATGAGCACGGTGGAATTTGTCGCCGTAGCCCACCCCGACCACCCGCTGCATCGCCTACAGCGTGTACTGACCTTCCAAGACTTGGAAACCCAAATGCAGGTGGTGATCCGCGACTCAGGGCGCCAGCAACCGCGCGACGTAGGCTGGCTTGGCGCCGAGCAGCGCTGGACAGTCGGCAGCCTGGCCACGGCTGCCACCTTTGTGAGCAATGGTCTGGGCTTTGCCTGGTTGCCACGCCACCTGATCGAACGCGAGCTCAAGGACGGCCAACTCAAGCCCCTGCTGCTGGACCAGGGCGGCAGCCGCAACCCACTCTTCTATCTCTACTCAAATAAAGACAATACCCTGGGCCCGGCTTCGCAAATTCTTGTCGAGCTGATCCAGCGCTTCGATGCAGTACCGTTGAGTGCCGCCTTTGCGGCGCCCCTGCCCTCCGCTTGAGAGGAACCTATAGATGTCTTATTTCGATAACGACGGTTGCCAACTGCATTACGAGCCTGAATTCATAGAATAAGTGCAACGTTTGAAACGATAGGCAGAGAGTCAGCCACCGGTAGAATCCAGGCTCTCACACCGAAGGATTCAAGCGCAGATGACTACGCATTACCGGCAGCTGACTCAGGGCCAACGTTACCAGATTGAGGCCGGTCTGAGCGCCGGAAAAAGCCAGGCAAGCATCGCGAAACAGGTTGGCGTACATCCCTCGACGATCAGTCGTGAGGTTCGCCGCAACAGCTCCCAGAAGACCTACAAAGCGGTTGCTGCGACCCATGAAAGTGATGCCCGTCGAGCGCAGGCGCGCAAGCACTGCAAGCCATTAACGTGGTTCAGCCATTATCTGCCGCTCTGGCTAAAACACGGTATGAGCCCGGAGCAGATTGCTCAGCGCCTGAAGCAAGAGCAGCCGGAGCGCGCGGTCAGTCACGAGTGGATTTATCGGTTTATCGCCACCGACAAACACGCAGGTGGCGAGTTATACAAGTATTTGCGGCACCGCAGGAAGCTGTACCGAAAACGCTACGGAAGCCACGACCGGCGCGGACAGTTGCGTAATCGCGTATCGATAACCGAGCGCCCTGCTGAGGTCGAAGCCCGCGAGCGTCTAGGTGATTGGGAGGGTGACACGGTGCATGGCGTAGGCGGCAATCTGGTCACGCTGGTTGATCGTAAAAGCGGCTACCTGAGCGCCTATCCGGTCAAGCGCAGGACGCGCCGGCAGGTAACGCGGGCGATCAATCTGTTGCTCAAGGGGCATGCTGTTCACACGCTGACGCTGGATAACGGGAAGGAGTTTGCCGGGCATGAACGCATTGCGCATCGGAGCCAGTGCCAAGTCTTTTTTGCAGAACCCTATTCATCCTGGCAGCGAGGCACTAATGAAAATACCAACGGCCTGCTCCGGCAGTATTTTCCCAAGGGCGGCGACTTCAGCAAGCTGACCGTCGAGGCGGTCAGTCGCGTGGTAACGAAGATCAATTTACGCCCGCGAAAACGCCTGGGCTGGAAGACGCCGTACGAAGTTTATGCAGGGGTGAGCGTTGCACTTATGTGTTGAATTCAGGGAGGAATACGGCCACGGCGCACCGGTGCTGCTGGTCCACGGCCTTGGTTCGAGCACCCGCGACTGGGAATACCAGATCCCCGAACTGGCCCGCCACTACCGGGTGATCGCCCTCGATGTGCGAGGCCACGGCCGCTCGGATAAACCCCGCGAGCGTTACAGCATCCGGGGTTTTGCCGAGGATGTGGCGGCGCTGATCGAACACCTGCAGCTGGCGCCGGTGCATCTGGTGGGCATCTCCATGGGCGGCATGATCGGTTTTCAACTCGGCGTGGACCACCCCGAATTACTCAAGAGCCTGTGCATCGTCAACAGCGGCCCGGAAGTGAAGGCGAAACGCCCGCGCGACTATATTGAGATCGCCAAGCGCTGGAGCCTGTCGCGCCTGCTCAGCCTCGACACCATCGCCAAAGCCCTGGGCAAAGTGCTGTTTCCCAAGCCCGAGCAGGCCGAATTGCGGCAGAAAATCTTCCAGCGCTGGCCGCAAAACGATAAGCGCGCTTACCTGGCCAGCCTGGATGCGATCATCGGTTGGGGCGTGCGGGAACGCCTGGCGCGGATCAGCTGTCCGACCTTGGTGATTACAGCCGACCGCGATTACACCCCGGTGGCGCAAAAGCAGGCTTACGTCGATGAGTTGCCCAATGCGCGCCTGCTGGTGATCAAAGATTCACGTCACGCCACACCGCTGGACCAACCCGAACACTTCAACAGCAGCTTGTTAGCCTTCCTTGCCGAAGTCGAACAGGCCGCACCCACTGCCAATAAGGACTCAAACGCATGTTGAAAAAACTCACCCTCGCCGCCTGCTCTGTGTTGTTTGCCGGTAGCCTGCTGGCTGCGGAAAACCCCAAGGTGCTGTTAACCACCAGCCTCGGCGAGATCGAAATCGAACTGAACGCAGAGAAGGCGCCGGTCAGCACCGCCAACTTCCTCAGCTATGTCGACAGCGGCTACTACGCCGGCACCCAGTTCCACCGGGTAATCCCAGGCTTTATGGTGCAGGGCGGCGGCTTCGATGCCAGCATGCAGCAGAAAGACACCCAGGCCCCGATCAAGAACGAAGCCGACAACGGTCTGCACAACGTGCGCGGCACCCTGGCCATGGCCCGTACTCAGGTACGCGACTCTGCCACCAGTCAGTTCTTTATCAACCACAAGGACAACGCCTTCCTCGACAACGGCTCGCGTGATTTCGGTTACGCGGTGTTCGGCAAGGTGACCCGTGGCATGGATGTGGTCGACAAGATCGCTCAGGTGCCGACCGCCAACCGTGGCGGCCATCAGAATGTGCCGCGCGAGCCTGTGCTGATCACAGCAGCCAAGCGCCTGTAACAGTGCCGCACGGCTGGGTAGTGCGCTACTCAGCCGTGCGATATGGCAACAGCGTGCGCGCCTGTTCGGCATAGTCGCGCACGCCCTGTTGCTCTTCATCAAGAAAGTCCGCCACGGCCGCGCGCAAACCGGGGTGGCAGAGGTAGTGCCAGGAGTGGGTAATAACCGGCTCGAAGCCGCGAATCAGTTTGTGCTCGCCCTGGGCGCCTGCATCGAAGCGTTGCAGGCCATTGGCGATGGCGTAGTCCATGCCCTGGTAGAAACAGGTTTCGAAGTGCAGGCGGTCGAACTCGGCCAGGCAGCCCCAGTAACGCCCATACAGGCTGTCGCCACCGACCAGGCTAAAGGCCATGGCCACCGGCCTGCCGGCCTGATGGGCGAGCACCACGCGGATCATCTCCGGCATGCGCTCGGCCAGCAGGCTGAAGAAGGCGCGCGTCAGGTAGGGTGACTGGCCGCGCACGCGGTAGGTGTTGGCGTAACACAGATAGACGAAATCCCACTCCTGCTCGCTAAGCTGATGGCCCGCGCGCCAGTCAAACGCGATGCCCTGGCCCGCCACCTGTTCACGCTCCTTACGCATCTGCTTGCGCTTGCGCGAACTGAGCGCGTCGAGAAAGTCCTGAAAATCCCGATAGCCGCGGTTACGCCAATGGAACTGACAACCCAGGCGCTGCAACCAGCCGTCACGGCCCTGCAGCAGGGCATTTTCGGCCGCGCTGGTGAAGTTGATATGCAGACTCGACAGGCCCTGCTGTTCCAGGCTGGCGCTTAGCTCGTCGAGCAATAGCCCTGCAGCTAACGGCGCGCCCAGCAGGCGCTGACCGGTCACTGGCGAGAAGGGAATCGCGCCGAGCAGCTTGGGGTAATAGTCGATACCCGCACGGTGGCAGGCATCGGCCCAGCCATGATCGAACACGTACTCACCATAGGAATGGCTCTTCACATAACCCGGCATGGCCGCCTGCAGCCCGCCTTGCGCATCGAGCAACACGGCATGGGCAGGTTGCCAGCCGGTACGCCCGCCCACACTGCCACTGTCTTCCAGTGCAGAGAGAAAGGCATGACGCAAGAATGGCTGCGCGTCAGTGAGCAGAGCATCCCACTGGCTGGCGGCAATTTCATGGATGGAGTTCAGTTGGTTCAGCAACATCAGCAGCTCGGCGCGTCAGGCAAGGCTGCACTATATATAGCCGTTTGCCTTGGCGCTGCCATGGTTTTACTGACGGGCCGTTGAAAACCTGGGGCGACTCACCTGCAGTTACTCCGCCGGCCCGGACGCCCGGCAATCCTCCGTCCGGTTGTACCGCTCAACCATGCCCTCGGTGACAACTGAGCGCAGATGCCCAGCAGATGCTTCCCGACACAAAAGCGCAGACGAAAAAAAAGGCTCTGTCCCAAAGCCGTGTTGCAGACCGCTTTTGTAGGGTGGGTTAGCGGCGCTGAGACTGCTTATGGGTATATCCACACGACCCAAGCGCCGCGTAACCCACCATTGCGGTTTGTCGGTAGACCGCCATGGTGGGTTACGGCCCGTTGGGAGTTGATGCAGTTTGCCTGATCCCGGTTTGCGCCTAACCCACCCTACATAATACCGCGCTGCCTTGCACCGCTGCGCCATCCGGGGCGATTCAACACATCACTGGTACATAGCCAAAAAAACCCCGCACTAGGCGGGGCTCAAGGATAGGAGCAGCGGTTAAACGCTATTGCCTTAGAACACGTATTGCGCGCGGAGGCTGATGGCGTCGCCATCATCGTCGCCATTGGCGTTCACAATGTCGTCCACGCTGGTATTCAGGTAGTTGGCGGAGATCTTCACGGCTTCGTTGGCATACCAGTTGACACCGACAGTGTGGGTCTTGGCGCTGGCTTCAGCGGTATTGGCAGTCAGGCCGAGCAAACCGGCATTGGAGGGTGCAACCGCAGTCTCATCAACCGTGATGTCGTCGTAGCGGTAGAACACTTCCCATGCACCGATCTGCTTGTTCTCTGGCTTGATCTTGTCGAACTTGCCGCCATCGAGCTTGTAACTGCGCGATTCGCCGGTCAGGGTGTAGGCAACTTGCACGTTGTAGCCGCTGGCTTCCAGATCGTTGTCGTTGCCATTGGCCACTGCATCGCCATCGGCGGTGCGAGCCAGGTACTCACCCTGGATGGAGAACGGACCCATCATATAGGCCGCTTCCGCCCCCCATGCCTGATCGGTGCCATCCAGCTTAGCGCCACCGAAGGTGCCACGGTTGCCGTTGACGCTATCTTCGGTGGTGCCGCGAACCGACAGCCGCGACTTGATCGACTCATCGAAACCCGCCTCTACTTCACGGGTCGCGTAGTTCAGGCCGAAGTGCAGAACCTGCTTATCCTGGACGATCGGGGCAAATACACCGCGCGCTACGAAAGAGGTGTTGTTCTGGCCATCTTCGTCCTGGTTGCCGTTTTGGCGATAGCCACCGACCTCACCGTGGAACATGTCGCCCAAGGTGGTGCGCAGGCGGATGCCCTCGCCGTTCTCATGGCTGTTGAGCCAGGGAGCCAGGTCATAAATGGCCGAACGCTCGATGGCGGTGATCCACTTGGAGCTGACGGCTTCTTCCAGGCCGAAGGTCGGGATAATGCGGCCGACCGACAACTGGACCGGTTTCCAGCCGTTGTAGTGAATGGCCAGTTCTTGCCAGTCGCTGGCGCTGTCACTGAAATTGCGATAGAACGTATAACCCCAGTCGGTGAAGGCTACGCCGGAGAGTTCCAGGCGGGCGCGACGGAAATAGGTTTCATCGGCACGATTGCCATTCTTGGTGTAGAAGCCGTCAAAGCTGTCCGCATCCGCCTGGAGACGACCATTGATCTTGAAGGAAAATTCCTTGTCGGTGGTGGCCACTTCCAGGCCGCCCTTGGTTTTGACCACAATGTCGGCGCCGTCAGTGGTGACGGTGCCAGCGAAAGCCTGGGCGGAAACGGCCAGGGCCAGAGCGCTGGTTGCGAAGCCGGCCATGACTCCACGAAAGCTGTGCTTACGGATCATCGAAGATTCCTCTAAATGGATTTTAAGTGTTGAAAACACCCGAGCGCTGGGGGCTCGTTCGTGCTGGAGGGAATCTTGGCGGCGGGATATTTCAGGGCCGTTACTGATATATAAATATTTGATTACAGCGGAACTTTTTACTTCCTTTGCCTATAAACAGTAAAAGCCGCTCTAGGCCGCTGCTTTTCCAGCGGCCCACCGCCCTTGCGGCGACGGGCCTATTCGGCTCAAGGCTGCTTGCGCAATGCCTTGCTCAGCCAGTAATCCAGGCTTAACCAGCGCCCGGCACCGCTGAAAAACAGCGCCACCAGCATTACCAGGTAGGTGGCGGCAAACTCGATGCCGTTGTTCAGCACCACCAGTTTGCCGCTGCTGGTCAGCCAGTCGTAATTGCCATGCTGTTTGAGCAGCTCACGGACGCGCTCCAGCTTGTCCACCGACGCCATGAGCCGCTCATTGGCAAACGGCGCACTGGCATCGGCAATCGCCGGCCAGCCCGCAGTCGAAGGTTGGCTTGAGGAGCAATGCGACAAAGCCCAACAGGGCTTACCAAGGCCTGCTGCGCTCAACGCCAACCTACCCTTCGCAAACAACAGCTTGTGGGTACATAGCCAAAAACTTCACAACCGGCTAAACCCTAGAAGATTTTTGCCGCCGGCCTAGCGATCCGGCACACTACGCGCCCCGAGCAAATGCTCGTTTTCCAGCCTGCAGACTCCGTATGACCCGATCCCCGCTCCGCCGCCTCGTTTTTGGCACCCTGCGCCGCGTGCTGTACCTCTGGGTGCGCTCGGAAACCATCAACCAATCGGCCTTTACCCTTAAGCTCGACCGCAGCAAGCCGGTGTTCTACGTGCTGCAACAGCCGTCGCCGAGCGATCTGGCGGTGGTCGACACCGAGTGCCGCAAGGCCGGCCTGCCACGGCCGATTCTGCCGGTGGCGGTGGGGGAACTGCTGGAGCCTGCCGCCTTCTTCTACCTGACGCCGGAGCCGGACTGGCTCGGCCGACAGGACAAACGCGGCATCTCGCCCACGCTGCAACGCCTGGTCAGCGCGCTGAGCCAGCATGCAGTGGACGACGCACAGATCATTCCGGTCAGCGTGTTCTGGGGCCAGTCGCCGGACCGCGAAACCAGCCCGTGGAAGCTGCTGTTTGCCGACAGCTGGGCGGTAACCGGACGCTTGCGCCGGCTGGTGAGCATCCTGATTCTCGGCCGCAAGACCCGCGTGCAGTTCTCCACGCCGATTCATATGCGCGAACTGGTCGAGCAGGATAAAGGCCACGAGCGCACCTTGCGTATGGTCCAGCGCATCCTGCGGGTGCACTTTCGCAACCAGAAAGCCGCTGTCATCGGCCCAGACGTATCGCACCGGCGCAACCTGGTCAAAGGCCTGGTGCACGGCCCGCAGGTACGTCAGGCGATCATCGAGGAAGCCGAGCGCGAGAACATCAGCCTGGAGAAGGCCGAAAGCCAGGCCCTGCGCTATGGCAACGAGATCGCCTCGGACTACACCTACACCGCGATTCGTTTCCTCGAACTGGTGCTGAGCTGGTTCTGGAACAAGATCTACGACGGCATCAAGGTCAACCATATCGAGGGCGTGCAGGAAGTCGCCCAGGGCCACGAGGTGATCTATGTGCCCTGCCACCGCAGCCATATCGACTACCTGCTGCTGTCCTATCTACTGTTCAGGAATGGTTTAACGCCGCCGCACATCGCCGCCGGCATCAACCTGAATATGCCGGTGATCGGCGGCCTGCTGCGCCGTGGCGGCGCGTTCTTTATGCGCCGCACCTTCAAGGGCAACCCGCTGTACACCGCAGTATTTAACGAATACCTGCACACCCTGTTCAGCAAGGGCTTCCCGGTGGAGTACTTCGTTGAAGGCGGGCGCTCGCGCACCGGGCGCATGCTGCAGCCGAAAACCGGCATGCTGGCCATTACTATGCGCAGCTTCCTGCGCAGCAACCGCCTGCCGGTGGTGTTCGTGCCGGTGTATATCGGCTACGAGCGCGTGCTGGAAGGCCGCACCTACCTGGGCGAGCTGCGTGGCGCGAGCAAGAAGAAAGAGTCGATCTTCGACATCTTCAAGGTCATCGGCGCACTCAAGCAGCGCTTTGGCCATGTTTGGGTCAACTTTGGCGAGCCAATCAAACTGGCCGAATTCCTCGACAGTGAGCAGCCCGACTGGCGCGAACAGGACTACGGCACCCAGTACCGCCCGGCCTGGCTGAATGAAGCCACCAACAGCCTCGGCGAACGTGTGGCCCAGCACCTCAACGAGGCCGCCGCGATCAACCCAGTCAACCTGGTCGCCCTGGCGTTACTGTCCACCAGCAAGCTGGCGCTGGACGAGCGCGCCCTAGCGCGGGTACTCGACCTTTACCTGGCGCTGCTGCGCCGGGTGCCCTACTCGCCGCATACCACCCTGCCCGACGGCAATGGCCAGGCGTTGATCGAATACGTACAAGGCATGGACCTGTTGGCTGAGCAAACCGATCCGCTGGGCAAGATCCTCTATCTGGACGAGCACAACGCCGTTCTGATGACCTACTACCGCAACAACGTGCTGCACATCTTCGCCCTGCCGGCGTTGCTGGCGAGCTTCTTCCAGAGCAGTGCGAGGATGAGCCGCGAGCAGATCCTGCGGTTTACCAAGGCGCTCTACCCTTACCTGCAATCGGAACTGTTTATCCGCTGGGAGCTGGGTGAGCTGGACGCCGTGGTCGACCAATGGCTGGCCGCCTTTGTCGAACAAGGGCTGCTGACCTTGGATGGCGACACCTATGTGCGCCCCGCGCCCAGCTCGCGTGAGTTCGTCCTGCTGACCCTGCTGGCCCGCGCCATCGTGCAGACCCTGCAGCGCTTCTATATGGCCACCGCCCTGCTGCTGAATGCCGGGCAGAACGCCATTAGCGCCGAAGAACTTGAAGACCTCTGCACCGTCATGGCACAACGCCTGTCGATCCTGCACGGTCTCAACGCTCCGGAGTTCTTCGACAAGAGCTTGTTTCGCCACTTTATCCAGAGCCTGCTCGACCAAGGCGTCTTGCGCCAGGACGAAGCCGGCAAACTCAGCCATCACCCGCTGCTCAACGAACTGGCCGAAGGCGCGGCCAAGCGCGTGCTGCCGGCAGAGATTCGCCTGTCGATTCGTCAGGTGGCCATGGATCGCAACGAGGACGTGGCCGAGCCGGTATAAACCGGCACGCCGCGCCGCCATGAGCGAACACCACGAGCAACCCGCGCGCCCTTCACGCGCGGCGTTCCACCAGGCTAATCAAGCCCGCGCCGAAGCTGAGGCCCAGCGTCTGCTGGCGGCCAAGGCGCAACTGGGCGGGCTCTGGCTCAGCTGGGTGGCCAGCGAACTCTACGCCCTCAAACCCGCCGCTTATGCACAGATGGTGCGCCGCGAGTTGCAGCACCTGAGTGACAGCACTGGCCAATAGCCCATGCGCCACAGTCGAAACGGCTGTGTATTTTCCGACGCACTACACTCCATTAAGCTCCAATGACTGCCTTCCCCCTCGCACAAGGATGCCCACCATGCTTCGTTTGATTTCCCTGGCCGCCGGCCTCGCCCTCTCCAGCAGCGTCTTCGCCATTTCCCTCGCCGACCTCACGCAAAGCGACGCCAGCGGCGGCCTTAAAGATGCCCTCACCCAAGGCGCCAAAGTGGCCGTGCAGCAACTGGGCAAACCGGGCGGTTTCAGCAACAACCCAGACGTGCGCATCGAACTGCCAGGCAACCTCGGCAAAGCCGCAAAAACCATGAAAATGATGGGCATGGGCGCGCAGGTTGATCAGCTCGAAGCGAGCATGAACAAAGCCGCCGAAGCCGCCGTACCGCAAGCCCAGGCGCTGCTGGTGGATTCGGTGAAGAAGATGACCGTGCAGGACGCCAAAAGCATCCTTAGCGGCCCGCAAGACTCCGCCACCCAGTACCTGAACAAGACCAGCCGCGAGCAGATCCGCGCCAAGTTTCTACCCATCGTCAAACAAGCCACCGACCAGGTCGGCCTGGCCAAGCAATACAACAGCTTCGCCGGCCAAGCCGCGAGCTTCGGCGTGATCGACGCGAAAAGCGCGAATATCGAAAACTACGTGACCGAGCAGGCGCTGGATGGCCTGTTCGCCATGATCGCCGAGCAGGAAGCCAGCATCCGCCAAAACCCGGCTGGTGCGGCGACCAGTTTGGCGAAGAAGGTGTTTGGGGCGTTGTAAGAAGGGTTTAGTAGCGGTGAAAAAGCCAGACCTTAGGGTCTGGCTTTTTTGTCATGGCAACGCACAAGCATCGCGACCGAGGCCGCTCCTACAGGATTGAGGAAGCCCCGTAGGATGGGTTGAGCAGCGCGATACCCATGCGGTTAATGAATAGTTGGAGATCGCTGCACGCCACCCATCCTAGGCAGCTAGCCATACTCAATCCGCAACAGTAAAACTCGCGGCTAAAGCCCCTCCCACTGGATGAACGAGTTCCCCGCCTTCACAAGGCGCAAAAACAAAACCCCGCCAATCAGCGGGGTTTTGTTAGTCAGCTGCAGGCTTATTCGGCCTGCACCACCAGCACGTCATTCTGATTACGACTCCACTGCGGCAGCAGCGTGCCAATCAGCATGCCGGCCAGGCTAAACAGCAGGCCTGCCAGCTGTGGCGGCCAGAAGGCGGCTTCGCTCCAGGTCAGTTCCAGGTAGATCCACGACACCAGACCAAAGGCGATGGCCACTAGCGCGCCCTGGGTGGTGGCGCGCTTCCAGAACAACCCGGCAAACAATGGCACCACAGCTGCCACCAAGGTCACCTTGTAGGCGTTACCGACCATCTCGTAGATGCTCGCATCCGAGTACAGAGCAAAGCTCAGGGTCGCCACCGCGCACACAAAGATGGTGCAGCGCATCAGCAGCAAAAACTGCTTGTCGGTGAGCACCGGCAAGAAACGCTTGAGCACGTTCTCAGTCAGGGTCACAGAAGGCGCCAACAGGGTGCCGGAGGCGGTGGACATGATTGCCGAGAGCAGCGCGCCGAAGAACATGATCTGGGCGAACAGCGGCGTTTTGTCGAGGATCAGCAGCGGCAGAATCATCTGCGAATCTTCGGCCAGCCACTTCTCGACCAGCGCTGGGTCGATCATCGAGGCGGCGTAGACCAAGAAGATCGGCAGCATGCAGAAGCCCAGGTAGAACACCGCGCCGGTCATAGAGGCGCGCGCGGCAATGTTCTCGCTCTTGGCCGACATCACCCGCTGGTACACGTCCTGCTGGGGGATGGATCCGAGCATCATGGTCACCGCGGCACCGATAAAGGCGACGATATCCTTGGGCTCGAAGGCGTGCATAAAGGTGAATTTGCCTTCGCTGGCGGCTTTGCTGATCACCAGATCGGCACCGCCGGCCATGTCGCTGAACAGCCAGACCAGGTAGATCAGGCCGACAACGATGATGATCATCTGGAAGAAGTCGGTCAGGGCAATCGACCACATGCCGCCAAACAGGGTGTACAGCAGCACGATAAAGGTGCCGAGGAACATACCCTGAGTGGTGCTGATGCTGCCGTCGGAGATGACGTTGAACACCAGGCCGAGAGCGATCAGTTGCGCGGCGATCCAGCCCAGGTAGGACATGACAATGACCAGGCTGATGATCAGCTCGACCTGCGGGCCGAAACGCTTTTTAAAGTAGTCGCCAATGGTCAGCAGGTTCATCCGGTACAACGGCCGGGCGATGATCAGGCCGACCAGAAACAGGCAGCCGAACGAGCCGAACGGGTCTTCAACGATGCCGGCGAAGCCGTCTTCAAGAAAAGTGGCGGGAATACCCAGTACGGCCTCGGAGCCAAACCAGGTGGCAAACACCATGGCGGCGACGATGGGGAAACCCATGCTGCGCCCACCGGAGGCGAAGTCGCGGGTGTTATGCACCCGAGTGGAGGCGTAGAAACCGATGGCGACAGTCACCAGTAGATAGAGTGCAACGAACCAAATCAGCATGTTTTCCCGTTCCACAGACGTCAGTCCACCGCATGCATAGCCCGCGCAAGCTGCGCAGGTCAGAACGATGAGCTACAGGTTTTTGTTATGACCACTGCCGATGGGTAATTGCACGCACCCACCGAGGTCGCGCAGTCTGGCAAAAACACAAAATATGTCAAATAAAAACGACAAAGCGTAAGAAAAAAAGCCCAAACCAGTGAAGCGCAGACGGGATAAAAGACTGTAATCGCTACAGAAAATGCACGGATCTGGCGAGCAACAGTTGCATATTTTTAACAGCCACCGAGCAGCATCGCCTCCAGGGTTCAGTTCAGCAGGCAGAAAAAAGCCAGGCACTGAGGCCTGGCTTTTCTTATGCTCAAACGCTGGCTCAGCCTGGCTGACGCTCCACTTCCTTGACCCGGAACCAGGCGGCATACAACGCAGGCAGGAACAACAAGGTCAGCGCCGTCGCTACGATCAGGCCGCCCATGATGGCCACGGCCATCGGCCCAAAGAACACGCTGCGCGACAGCGGAATCATCGCCAGCACCGCCGCCAGGGCAGTCAGCACGATAGGCCGGAAACGCCGCACGGTGGCTTCGATAATCGCGTGCCAGCGGTCCATGCCGGCGGCGATATCCTGCTCGATCTGGTCGACCAAAATCACCGAGTTACGCATGATCATCCCCGACAGGGCGATGGTGCCGAGCATGGCGACGAAGCCGAACGGCTGACGGAAGATCAGCAGGAATAACGTCACGCCAATCAAGCCCAGGGGGGCGGTAAGAAACACCATGGCCGAACGCGAGAAGCTCTTCAGCTGCAGCATCAGCAGGGTCACCACCACCACGATAAACAGCGGTACGCCGGCGTTAACCGACTTCTGCCCACGGCTGGAGTCTTCCACCGTGCCGCCCACATCCAGCCCGTAGCCGTCGGGCAATTGCGCGCGCACCGGTTCGAGGGTCGGCAGTATCTGCTTAACCAGGCTGGCTGGCTGTTCCTTGCCATACACGTCGGCCCGTACGGTGACCGTCGGCAGGCGATTGCGGTGCCAGATGATGCCCTCTTCAAAGCCATATTCCAGGGTGGCGACCTGCGACAGTGGCACGCTGCGGCCATTGTCGGTCGGCACGGCCAGGCTCGGCAGCAGGCTCAGCTCCTGGCGCTCGCTCGGAGTGCCACGCAGGAGGATTTCGATCAGCTCATTACCTTCACGGTATTGGCTGACAGGCGAGCCTGTGAGCGAGCTTTGCAGGAAGCGCGAAAGGTCGGCGGTGCTCACTCCAAGGGCGCGGGCACGCTCTTGGTCGATATTCAGGCGCACCACCTTGCTCGGCTCTTCCCAATCCAGGTGCACGTTGGCCACATGCGGGTTCTCACGCACTTTATCGGCCACCTGACGGGCCAGCTGACGCACCTCATCAATATGCTCGCCGGATACCCGGAACTGCACCGGATAGCCCACGGGCGGGCCGTTTTCCAGGCGCGAGATACGCGTGCGCAGGGTCGGGAACTGCTCATGCAGCACATCAATCAGCCAGCTACGAATGGCCTCACGGTCTTCGATGCTTTTCGCCAACACGACGAACTGGGCAAAGCTGGCCGCGGGCAGTTGTTGATCCAGCGGCAGGTAGAAGCGCGGTGAGCCGGTACCGACATAAGCCACGTAGTTATCGATACCTTCACGCCCTTTGAGCAGCGCCTCAAAACGCTTGGCCTGCTCTTCGGTCGCCGCCAGGGACGCGCCTTCGCTGAGCTTGAGGTCAACCATCAACTCCAGACGACCGGACGCCGGGAAGAACTGCTGCGGGACAAAACGGAACAACAGGATCGAGCCAACGAACAGCGCAATAGTCAGCATGATCACCGTTTTACGTCGACGTACGCACCATTCCACTGCTGAACGTACGCGCTGGTAGAACGGCGTGCCGTAAGGGTCGTGCCCGTCTGCGCTGCCGCCGTGCTTGGCGGCGTGCAGCTTGGCCAAATCGGGCAACAGCTTGGCGCCCAGGTATGGCACGAATACCACGGCGGCGACCCACGACACCAACAGGGCAATGGTCACCACCTGGAAGATCGAGCGGGTGTACTCGCCAGTGCCGGACTGCGCGGTGGCAATCGGCAGGAAGCCCGCGGCGGTGATCAGCGTGCCGGTGAGCATTGGGAAGGCGGTGCTGGTCCAGGCAAAACTGGCCGCTTTGATGCGATCAAAGCCCTGCTCCATTTTGATCGCCATCATCTCCACGGCAATGATCGCGTCATCCACCATCAGGCCCAGCGCCAGCACCAGCGCGCCGAGGGAGATTTTGTGCAAACCAATGCCAAGGTAGTACATGACCGCAAAGGTCATCGCCAGCACCAGCGGAATCGACAGCGCCACCACCAGGCCGGTGCGCAAGCCGAGGGAGAAGAAGCTCACCAGCAGGACGATGATCACCGCTTCGGTGAGCACCCGAACAAATTCGCCCACCCCGGTTTTTACCGCCGCCGGCTGGTCCGACACCTTGCTCAGTTGCATGCCGGCCGGCAGGGTTTCCTGCAGACGGGCGAACTCACCCTCCAGCGCTTCACCGAGAACCAAAATATCGCCGCCGGTTTTCATCGAGACCGCCAGACCAATGGCATCCTCACCCATAAAACGCATACGCGGCGCGGGGGGATCATTGAAGCCGCGCTTGACCTCGGCCACATCGGAGATGCGGAAGGTGCGATCCGCCACGCGGATCGGGAAGTTGCGGATTTCATCAACCGATTCGAAACGCCCGGTCACGCGCAGTTGCACGCGGTCGGTGCTGGTTTCAAAGAAGCCAGCCGCCGCTACCGCGTTCTGCTCTTCCAACGCCTGCTGCACGACGGCCAGCGGCAAGCCGAGGGTCGCCAGCTTGGTGTTGGACAGCTCGATCCATACCTTCTCATCCTGCAGACCGAGCAGGTCGACCTTACCGACATCCTTGACCCGCTGCAGCTGCAACTGGATGCGGTCGGCATAGTCCTTGAGCACGGCGTAGTCGAAACCTTCACCGGTCAGCGCATAGATATTGCCGAAGGTGGTGCCGAATTCGTCGTTGTAAAACGGCCCCTGAATGCCCTGCGGCAAGGTGTGGCGGATATCACCAACCTTCTTGCGCACCTGATAGAACAGGTCGGGAATATCCACCGAGTGCATGGAGTCACGGGCCACGAAGGTCACCTGGGACTCACCGGGACGCGAGAACGAGATGATTTTGTCGTACTCGCCAGTCTCCATCAGCTTCTTTTCAATGCGCTCGGTGACCTGTTGGGCCACCTCTTCGGCGCTCGCCCCAGGCCAGTTGGTGCGCACCACCATGGCCTTGAAGGTAAAAGGCGGGTCCTCACTCTGACCGAGCTTGGTATAGGACAGCGCGCCGACCACAGCCAACAGCAGCATGAGATACAGCACGATCTGGCGGTTACGCAGCGCCCAGGCGGACAGGTTGAAATCCATCGGGATTACTCCTTGGCCGTCAGTTGAACAATACGGTTATCACGGTCAACCGGACGCACCTGCTGACCTTCGCGCAGCACCTGGCCACCGGCCGCCACGACCCAATCACTGGCCTGCAAGCCTTCAAGGATCGGCACGGTTTTCTCACCGTAAGCGCCAATGCGCACACTCGTGCGCTTGAGGGTGGAGTCCTTGGGGTCGACCACCCAGACGTAGGGCTGACCTTTCTCGGCGGTCAGCGCCGACAGCGGCACAGCCAGCGGCACTTCACCGTTGTGGGCGATAAACACGCGGGCGCTCTGGCCTAACTCGGCTGGTACCTTACCCTCGGCAAAAGCCACACGAGCAGCAAAGGTGCGCGATTGCGGGTCAGCCGAGGGCGACATTTCACGGATACGCCCAGGGAAGCGTTGGTCGGGCTGCGACCAGAGTTCGACCGCCACCACCTGGCCAACCTTGAAGCGTTCGAAGGCTTGCTCCGGCAGATTGATCAATACTTCACGCTCACCATCAGCCGCCAGGGTGAGCACCGTTTGCCCGGCGGCCACCACCTGCCCGACTTCAACCATACGCCGCGCGATCACGCCATTTAGAGGCGCGCGCAGCACGGCATAGCCGGCCTGGTTGTTGGCCACGTTGAACTCGGCACGCACCTGATTCAGCCGTGCCTCGCCGGCGCGGTAGGTGTTTTCCGCGTTATCATACTGCGAGCGGCTAACCAAATTGCGCGCCAATAGGGTTTTGTAACGATCACGCTCGGCCCGCACCAGTTGCAGATTGGCCTCGGCCGCCGCCAACTGAGCCCGGCTCGCCTCCAGCTGCAGGCGCACATCCTGTGGGTCCAGCTCGGCCAGCGCCTGATCCTTCTTGACCTGCGCGCCGACATCGACCAACCGTTTGCTCACCTTGCCGCCGATGCGAAAGGCCAGCTCAGGCTCCAGACGCGCACGCACTTCACCGGGGTAGGCATCCATCAGCTCACCGGCCAACTGTGGCTGCACCACCATGGCCGGGCGGATGGTGACCGCCGCAGGTTCACCATTGCCGCAGGCAGCAAGCAACACAATAAGACTGGCAGGCACAGCAACAGACAGGGCATGAAGAAACATGATGACTAACCTTTCAGAGGCTTTTGAATATTTATACTGGCGGGTATAGTAAAAATAGCAAACTCACTAGTCCAGTATTAAAACCGACCTATGCCGAACAAAATGTTGCCCTATAGCGGCCCTGGCCGACCGAAAGATCTGGCCAAACGCAAAGCCATTCTGGAGGCGGCGAAGACCCTCTTTCTCAGCAATGGCTATGACGGCAGCAGCATGGATGCGATTGCCGCCGAAGCCGGCGTTTCCAAGCTCACGGTGTACAGCCACTTCACCGATAAGGAGAAGTTGTTTGCCGAGGCGGTGAAGTCCAAATGTGAGGAGCAACTGCCAACGCTACTGTTCGAACTCAGCGATGACGTGCCCGTGGAGCAGCTACTGCTGAGCATCGCGCGTGGTTTTAGTGAGCTGATCAACAGCCGTGAGTCGCTGGAGCTGCACCGGGTCATGGTGAGCCGCGCCGCGCAGGACCCAAAGCTCTCAAAGATGTTTTATGAGGCCGGCCCCCAGCGGGTGCTGCAGGGCATGGCAGAGCTGCTGCGCCAGGCCGACCAGAACGGCAAGCTGCGTGTGGCTGATCCGCTGAGCGCAGCCGATCAGTTTTTCTGCCTGATCAAGGGCGGCGCCAACTTCCGCCTGCTGATCGGCTGTGGCGAAGCCCTGCAAGGCGCCGAAGCCGAAGCCTATGTGCGCGATGCGGTCGGGGTTTTCCTGCGCGCGTTCCGCGTCGAGTAGCGAAAAACGCGCGCGGCGACCCGCTTACTCGCTTGCAGCTTGCAGCTTCTTCTTCGGGTAGATGTCGTAACGGCTGGATTTACCCTCCAGCGCATAACCGGGCTTGGCCCCCTCAATCAGCGGCGCCTTGCGCGGACGTTTGACCACCACCCGGTGACTGGCCAGGTTCAGCGCTGCTTCGAGCAACGCTGGCGCATCCAGGTCATCACCGACAAAGGGACGGAACAGGCGCATCTCCTTTTTCACCAGCGCGCTCTTGTCGCGGTGCGGGAACATCGGGTCGAGGTAGATCACTTGTGGCGGCTCGCCTTGCCAGGCACGCATCAGCTCGATGGCATTGCCATTCAGCAGTTGCATTTGCGCGGCAATCGGCGCGACCTCGCGGTCCAGCGCCGCGCGTGCCAAACCATCTTCCAGCAACGCGGCGATCAACGGCTGACGTTCGATCAAGGTCATCTCACAGCCCAAGCTGGCGAGCACAAAGGCATCACGCCCCAGGCCCGCCGTGGCATCCAGCACGCGCGGGCGCACGCCGGCCTGCACACCGACCGCCTTGGCAATCATCTGCCCACTGCCCCCCCCGAATAATCGCCGGTGCGCCACCGCGCCTTCGACAAAATCCACCTTAACTGGCCCCGGCGCCTGCGGCCCCAGCTCCACCAGTTGCAAGCCGCCCTCGCCCAGCTGCAGGGCAAACTCACTGTCGCCCTCCAGCGGCAAGCCCAGGCGCTGTGCCCACTGTTCGGCCGCAGCCTGCAAATGGGGCACCAGGGCCTGCATACGAATTCTGGCTATTAGCCGCTCATCACTCATCAGAAAATGTGCTCAAAAATCACTCAATTGACCGCCGCTGCGGCCGACAACCTGCCTAAGCGGCATTTTGCCAGACCCGGCAGCATCCAGCCGCACCGAGTTCGCCATGTTCGATGTGATTTCTGCCCCACGCAGCGCCGCACCGTCGGCCGCAAACACCAGCTCGATCAGCGAAACGCTGGAGGATGGCAAGCGCGCCTCGCTGAATTACCAAATTCTGCGGCGCACCCTGCTGCCGGACGAAGTGGCCGATGAACTACCGCCCAGCTCACCCGAACCACCCGACGCGCCACCGAGCGTAACGATCCAAGCCAGTGATTTTCAGGCATTGGCCAGCCAGCGCGAGCTGGAATTGAACGTCAGCATCAATGCCGAGCCACAGCGGACCGACCCCTTGGCCCTGGACCTGGCCGGCAATGGCTTTAGTACCAGCGGCCTGAGCCGCACAGTCAGCTTCGACCTGGATGCCGATGGCCAGCTTGAACAAATCAGCGTGCCTACAGGTGATGACGCGCTGCTGGCACTCGACCGCAATGGCAATGGCCGCATTGACGATGGCAGCGAGCTGTTCGGCGACCAGAACGGCGCTGCTAACGGCTTTGCCGAACTGCGCAAATACGATGACAACGGCGACGGCCGTATCGATAGCCAGGATGCGATCTTCGAACGCCTGAGCCTGCTGCGTTTTGATAGTCAGGGCCGACAATCCAGCCAATCGCTGAGCCAAGCAGGCGTCAGCGCCATCGACCTGCAAGCGCGCGACGTGAAGATCGCCCTCGGCGCCTACGATGAAATCGCCCAGCTCGGGCGTTTCGAATTCGCTGACGGGCGCAGTGGCCAGGCCGCCGATCTGTTATTGGCGCAACGTTAAGTACGTCAATGATTATTTTGGCGGCCTGCTAGATCAGCCCCAACTGCTCGACCTGGCCCTCGACCTGCACCTGTGGCAAGGCGGGCAAACCGGGCAGGCGCAGCATCAACTGCTGATGAAAACGCTGCGCCAGCTGCGGGGCCAGGCGATTGTCCGAGGTGTGCAAGAAGACATAGGGCGTGCGGCCTTCGTTGATCCAGTCGGCCACCTTATCCAGCCAAGGCGCCATAAACGAATCGTTGGCCGACAAATCAGGATGACCAATGAAGCGCAGCTGGGGCGACTGACTGAAGGCGGTGGGCCGCAGCGGCAGGCGCGGCTTCTTGGCTTGGGCATGCAGCACCGCCGGCGCGCTAGACACACAACTGAACAGCGCACGCGAATCCAAACACACACGCTCGATGCCACGCTCATGCAGCAGGCGGTTAAGGCTGCGCTCCTCTTCACCTTTGGCAAAGAAGGCAGGGTGACGCACCTCAACAGCCAGTTCCCCGCCCTGCCAGGGCTCAATAAAGCCGACCAGTTCTGCCAAACGCTGTGGACCAAAACTCGCCGGCAACTGAAGCCAGAATGGCGCCACCCGCTCACCCAATGGCGCCAGCAAGCGGCGGAAATCCTCGGTGGCACTCAGCTGTTCGCGTAAATCGCCTGCATGGCTGATCTCACGCGGCAACTTGGCGCAAAAGCGCAGGTGCGCCGGCATCCGTTCAGCCCAGCGAGCCACTGTTTCTACAGAAGGTGATGCATAGAAGGTGGTGTTGCCTTCAACCGCATTGAATACCTGGGCATACAAGGGCAAGAAGTCAGCGCTGCGACTGCCATCCGGGTACAACGAACCGCGCCAGGCGGGTTCGCTCCAGGACGGGCAACCGAGGTAGTAAGGCAGCATATTAAGCGTAGAGATCGAGCCCCATAACCTGCTCGGCATCCGCCTCGCTGGCGAAACTGGCGGTTGCGTTGTAGCTGGCCAGAGCCTGGGCCGCGCGATTGTTCAGTGGGGGCTGATAGAGCTGGTCTTGCAGGCGAGCAGGAAGGTTATTGCTGCTGGAGTTGCTCGCTTCGACCTTACGCGCCTGGGCAACTTGTTCAAAACCCTGAGTGCTCGACGGTGATGCTGGCTGCTCACGACGCGCCTCGATTTCGCGCTGCGCTTCGCGAAACGGCGTAACCGCAGAGCCCGGACGGGAACTGCGGTCTGGCGAATAAGAGGAGGTAAAACCGTCGATACGCATTGATTACTGCTCAGACTGCCTGGCTAGCGATGGATACGAGTGAAGGCAATTTAGCCCCCCACGTGGGCGTTTGGCAATTAGCCACGGTGAATGTACATAGGCAAGCGACGACACGTGCAGCAACGCCCTCACTTTATGGCTACTCAGACCGGTGCCTTGGGCGTGGCCACCTTGTCACGCAGGTAAACCGGCTGCGCCAGGTCGGCGATAACCGCTTCACCACGCGCCCAAGCAAAGTGCGCCAGGCTGAGCAGGTCGGCGGCATGCGGCAGCATACTGGCGTCCTGCCCGCTGACCGCCACCGGAATACGCGCAGCAAAAGTGCCCCAGCCCGTGCCGGCGGCAAACCAGTCACCCGAAGTATCAGCAGGTAGGCTGGCACGCTCTGGCGGCAATACCGCCTCAACGCCGAGCAAGCGCATCTCGCCCTGTTCCGCGCGATAACAGCCCCAGTAAACCTCATCCATACGTGCATCGATGGCCGCAGCGACCTGCTGTGCGCCATGCTCACGCAGGCTGCGCTGGGCCAACACGGCCAGATTGGACACTGGCAATACCGGGCGATCCAGCGCGAAGGCCAACCCCTGCACCACCCCAACGGCAATCCGCACACCGGTAAACGCACCCGGGCCGCGGCCGAAGGCAATCGCATCCAGCGCCGACAGTGACACGCCAGCATCGGCCAATAGCTGCTTGATCATCGGCAGCAAGCATTGGGCATGCATGCGCGGAATCACTTCATAGTGACTGAGCACCTCACCGTTATGCAGTAAAGCAACGGAGCAGGCTTCAGTGGCAGTATCCAGGGCCAGCAGAGTGGTCATCGTGATTCAGGCAGGTCAACAAATGGGCGGGCATTAAAACGGTTTAGCGTATTTTTTGCCAGCACCTCGATCTGCCAGGCGACAGACTGGTCCCCGCCCATCCAGCCCTGCGCCCCGCCATAGACGCCCACTGGTTTGATAGCCACAATCGAGTAGGAGGCGGATTCACATCCGCCGTCCTCTCACACCACCGTACGTACGGTTCCGTATACGGCGGTTCAGGTTATGCGGCTAAGCCGGTTGATC
>Ga0181597_10001028_pt1 | contig 31493 bp, 27 predicted proteins | sample 041ome_5_FD_148647 | JGI IMG/M metagenome (GOLD analysis project Ga0181597, IMG submission 148647) | Coastal salt marsh microbial communities from the Groves Creek Marsh, Skidaway Island, Georgia - 041403US metaG (spades assembly) | ecosystem: Environmental > Aquatic > Marine > Intertidal zone...
GAGGATGAGGAAGGCGCTGCAGAAGAGGGCGCTGAGGCAACAGCTGAAGCTGCCGCTGAAGAATAAATTGTACCTTAACGGGTATGAAAAAGTTCCTCATTATCGGCTTGGGTAATCCTGGTTCCGAGTATGAAAATACCCGTCATAATATTGGATTTTTAACATTGGACGCCTTAGCTAAGGCGTCCAATGTTGTTTTTGAACCTGGGCGTTATGCAATGACTGCTCGAGCAAAAATCAAAGGTAGAACCTTAATTCTAATCAAGCCTACCACATTCATGAACCTGAGTGGTAAAGCCGTTCGTTATTGGATGCAGGAGGAGAATATTCCTATTGAAAATATTTTGGTAGTCGTGGATGACATTGCCCTTCCCTTTGGTGCTATCCGTATACGTGGCAAAGGATCAGATGCAGGTCATAATGGACTCAAGGATATTCAACAAAAAATTGGACATGGAAATTACCCTAGATTAAAGTTCGGTATAGGTAATGAATTTCCTAAAGGTAGTCAAGTTGATTATGTACTTGGTCATTGGAATAACAATGAACAGCTTGGTCTTCCCGTACTAATAGAACATTGTGTTAAAGCGTGTCAGAGTTTTGCGCTTGCCGGACTCAGTTTAACCATGAGTGAATTCAACAAAAAATGACAAAGGCCGATCGCATTCTGGCCTTCTACAACGCGCTCGAGTTTGACCGTTCCTACCTCGATGAGGATCTTGATGTGCTAAACCCCTTTGAAGGTGCAAGCCCCGAGCAAGAAGCAGCCCTCCGAGGCTTTTATCATAAATTCTACAACGACTACAAACCTCGCAACCTCATTCTAGGAATTAACCCAGGAAGGTTGGGTGCTGGTGCCACCGGCATCCCTTTCACGGATACCAAGCGATTGATTGAATGCGGTATCCCTTTCAAAAGTTTTTCGACGCACGAGCCGAGTTCGGTCTTCGTTTATGAAGCTATCAATGCTTTCGGCGGTCCAGAAAAGTTCTACGACCAATTCTTTATTGGCTCCGTATGTCCATTGGGTTTTGTGATGCGCAAAAATGGTAATTGGATCAACTTCAACTATTACGACCGCACAAGTTTTGCCAACGCGCTGGAGCCATTTTTACTAGCGCAGATTAAGAAGCAAATTGAATTGGCCGGGAAGAATGATCGTATCATTGTCTTTGGTACAGGGAAAAACCTGAAGTTCCTAGAAAAACTCAACAAAGCGCATCACTTTACCCCTGAGCTCATACCGCTTGAGCATCCGCGTTATATCATGCAATACAAATACAAGCATCGTGAGCAATACATCGCAAAGTATTTAGACGCTTTCAGGCACTAAATCAGAAAGAATAACGTAGGTTGAAGGCGGCTATTTCGGGATCAAAACTACTACCTTGTAAGCCATAATACGTCCATCCATTAATCTGGGTACCTATGCCCCAATGATCACCGAAATTTCTGCCGAAACTCAGGCCCACAAATGGATCAAACTCATATGTATCCCAATATTCTCGAGGTTTACTGGCAACAAGGGCGAATCTAATATCTAAAAACCACTTCTTGTCAATTAGGTTAGAGGTGTAGATGAAACCTAAAGATTGTTCGCGCTCCCCAGTACCGCTCCAATGGGTCGCTTCAAACCAATTCTTCCAATACACCCCAATGTGATTGGTTTTGACAAACTCATAATTAAGAGTTCCGCTGTAATTTAAAGTATGGAACCATGGTAAAACAGCACCGTCTATAGATATTCTATCGAGTGAACTATGCTGGGCTTGCGCACCTGTATAAAAGGCACAGAACAGAAGTATAAAGAGTCTATTTTTCATTGTCTCATTGGTCTCCTTTAAAGATAAAAAAAAAGCCACCCCGTAGGGTGGCTTTCTATTTCTAGCTAATCGCTAAGGATTACATCATTCCCATGCCGCCGCCCATTCCTGGAGCAGGCATTGCTGGTTCTTCTTTTGGAATCTCAGTAATCGTTGCCTCTGTGGTCAACAATAGACCTGCAACAGACGCTGCATTTTCTAGAGCCACACGAGTCACTTTTGTTGGGTCAATTACACCCGCCTCGTACATGTTCTCGTAAGTATCCGTCTTAGCGTTGAAGCCAAAATCATCTTTGCCTTCTTTCACTTTACTAACAACCACAGATCCTTCAAGGCCTGCATTGTGAACAATCTGGCGCAGTGGTTCCTCAATAGCTTTAGCAACAATTTGTATACCAGTAGTCTGATCATCATTCTCTCCTTGTAAGCCTTCAAGAACTGAACAAACCCGAACAAATGCTACACCGCCACCAGGAACAAACCCTTCTTCAACAGCTGCCTTAGTTGCTGCTAACGCATCGTCTACGCGGTCTTTCTTCTCTTTCATTTCAACCTCGGAAGCCGCACCCACATAAAGGACTGCAACACCTCCTGCTAGCTTCGCTAGGCGCTCTTGCAATTTCTCGCGATCGTAATCTGAAGTTGTATTTTCTATCTGCGCTTTGATTTGTGCAACACGTCCAGCGATTGCATCTGCTTCACCAGCACCATTTACTATGGTTGTATTGTCTTTATCAATGGTTACTTTCTCAGCAGTACCTAGCATATCAAGCGTTGCTCCCTCAAGGGTCATTCCACGTTCTTCACTTACAACTTGACCGCCAGTAAGAATGGCAATATCCTCAAGCATAGCTTTACGACGATCACCAAAACCAGGTGCTTTAACGGCAGCTATTTTAAGTGATCCACGAATTCGGTTAACAACCAAAGTAGCCAATGCTTCACCGTCTACATCCTCAGCAATGATTAAAAGCGGTCTTCCACTTTGAGCCGCAGGCTCAAGAATTGGCAACAATTCTTTCATTGAGCTCACCTTCTTATCGTAAATCAAAATATGCGGGTTCTCAAGTTCCGCAACCATTTTCTCAGTATTTGTGGTGAAATATGGACTTAAGTAACCACGATCAAACTGCATGCCTTCAACTACGTCAACGTAAGTCTCTGTTCCTTTTGCCTCTTCAACGGTAATTACTCCTTCATTTTTTACCTTGGCCATTGCCTCAGCTATCAATGAACCAATAGAGTTGTCATTATTCGCAGAGACGGAAGCAACTTGTTCAATTTTACTATTATCATCTCCTACCTCTTGACTCAAGTTTTTCAACTCTCCGACCAAAGCTTTAACGGCCTTTTCAATGCCGCGCTTCAAGTCCATTGGGTTAGCCCCGGCGGCAACATTTTTAAGTCCATGATTGTAAATAGCCTGCGCTAAGACTGTAGCTGTAGTTGTTCCGTCACCTGCAATGTCTGCAGTCTTAGAAGCAACCTCTTTTACCATTTGAGCACCCAAATTTTCAAGTTTGTCTTCAAGCTCAATCTCTTTTGCTACTGACACGCCGTCCTTTGTTACATGTGGCGCACCAAATGCTTTCTCAATAATCACATTGCGACCTTTTGGGCCCAATGTTACTTTTACTGCATCCGCTAATGCATCTACACCAGCCTTTAGACTATTTCTAGCATCTAAGTCAAATGAAATTTCTTTTGCCATGTCTGTTCGTTTTTATCAGTTAGGATTAAACTATTGCCATTATATCAGCTTCACGCATGATGAGATAATCACCGCCTTCAAATTTGAATTCGGTTCCGCTATACTTCCCGTAAAGCACTTGATCACCTACGCTTACTGTGATTGGCTCATCTTTCTTACCCGGGCCTACGGCCACTACTTTGCCACTTTGCGGCTTTTCTTGAGCGGTATCTGGAATGATGATTCCCGATACAGTCGTAGTTTCAGCGGCTGCCGGTTCAACAATTACTCGGTCAGCCAATGGACGAATGTTTAAATCTGCCATCATTTAAATTTTTTAAATTATTGGGTTGTTATATCGAAATTTTATGCCAATTCTTTTTTAATGCCACTCTGACACCAACTGTACTATGATTGGAGAAGAACTGTCAGTTAAAAGCAAAAAAAAACCCGAATGAACTGTCATTCGGGTTTTTACAATTTTCTATACTATTATTCTTCTACACTTTCAGGAAGGCCCTCTACCGGCATATCTTCAGCAGGTGCGTCTGTTGAAACCGGGACAGGAGCTGGCTGGAAAGGAACCGCCCCTTCTACTTGCTCGCGCAACAAGGTATCCTCTTCCTCAACTGCATCACCTCCACTCATATTCATAGCAATCACAAGTGCAAATAAACCAATGACCAATCCCCAAGTTGCTTTATCCAAAAAATCAGTCGTCTTCTTAACACCACCTAACATCTGAGGGCTATCACCACCAAAAGCGGAGCTTAAACCACCACCTTTAGGATTTTGAACGAGTATTACCAAGACAAGTAGGATTGATATTACTACTATTAGGATTGAGAATAATGCTGTCATGAGTTCTTTTCTTTCTTAATTGCTCTTATTCGGTCGGCAAAGAAACTACTTTTTTCCGGGTATTTCAAACTTAAAATCTCGTAAGCTTTTATTGCCTTATCAAATACTCTTTGATTAAAATAAATCTCTGCTAATGTTTCTGTTACAAATCTACCTTCTTCATCAGCCTCAAGATTAAACACATTGATTTTGCCATCGGGAGTGGTAGATTCAAATTTTGGTAACTGTTGTATAATCTTACGTATTTCGCCCTCTCCCGATTCCTGTTCATCTTCAACTACTTCAATCTTCGCGAATTCCTGAGTTGAATCAATTTTTTTCACTTCCACCTGATGATCTGCATTGAGCCATTCTAGAAATGAGGCTTTCTCACTAAATGGCATAATCCGAACATCTTCTTTATCTTCAATGCTCTTGACCTCATCAGTCTCTAGTTGTGACTTAACCTCTTTGGTTTCTTGCTTTTCTTGTTGATTCGATTGATCCGCAGTTGAATTATCATCCGCTGCGGTAACCGCAGGTTTTTGCTTCTGTGAAATTTGTTTTTTCTGGGTTGGTGCTTTGCTTTCCTCTGCAGATTTTTCAGAAGCAGAACTATTCAATTTTTTAGATCTTAAAATGGCGTTTCTCACACTCTCAGGCAAGTGATCTAAACTTCCTGGTTCACGCTTAGCTGGGGACGGCTGTGAAACTTTCTTCTTAACAGGCTCCGCCTTTTCTTCCTCTTTGATTACAACTTCGGAAGTCTTTTTATCTGTATCTGATTTTGAAGTTTTCTTAGAATCTTTTGATGCAGGTTTTTTCTTGTTATCCTGTGTTTTTGCTTGAGCCTTTAATGCATCAATGTCAAAGGTAATGGCAGGTAATTCATCCTTATTTGAAGCATCATAAAATGCTTTGAGCAGCGACGGATCAGGGACTGAAATAGCCGTTCTTTTTACCTGAGCCGGTAACTGATAACTGTCTTCATTTTTAAGCACCTTCATATAAAGCATCTGCAAAGCAGCAGCGTAAGGAAAATCTTGAACAGCCTGTTGTAAAGAAATCAATGCAGATGCATCCATCTTTTCTGGATGTTCAAAATAATCTTTGATTTGCTTTGCGTTCATACTACCAGTTAGCGATGGCCTTATTGAGGATATCTTCTGTTAATTCTTTAATAATCTCCTCTGACAATTCTGTTTCAATATCTGAAAAATTCAAATCGGAATTATAGTCTCGATATCTAGAAAATCGTTGTGAAAAATCATTTTCTGATTCCAGTCTGTTTTCAAAGTCTACCTTGATTGCTATGGTAAATCGCATCTGGGCCACCTCCGAAGGCCCTCTTGCTGCCTGAGGCTTCAGGCTATACTCTACAATTTCGCCATTAAACTCCATATCCGAGGGCCCATCATTTAATTCAAGAGACGTCTGCTGAACAAATATATCCTTGATTGCCTCCGTTACCTGCTGAGAAGTTTCAGGATTCACAATTTGCGCATTATTGTCAAAGAAGCCCACATACAGGGACTTTGCATCACCAATATTACCACCAGTAAAGCTATAGCCTCCTTTACAAGAGCTTAGAGCTAATAACGCAATAAATGGAATTAGGATTCTCATTCCAAATTGTATTGTTTAATCTTTCTGTATAAGGTACGCTCAGAAATTCCCAGTTCTTTAGCGGCATGTTTTCTTTTACCACCAGATTTCTCTAACGCCTTTTTGATGAGTTCTATTTCCTTATCTACAAGACTCAAGTTTTCAATTTCTATGGTATGATTATCGTCAAATTGCTCCCGTTCCTCATCAGAAATAATAGTCACCTCTTGACCAGTAGAAGAAGGTCTTGGTAATTCATGACTGCGTACAGGATAATCGTTCTGAATCTTTTCATTTAGACCCTTTTCGTTGGCTGCTGATTCTTTCAAAGCGTTGATTTCAGCCTTCATTTCAAATAGCAGCTTGTACAACGCTTCACGCTCTTTACTATAACTATGTTCGCTATTATCAGAAACTCTTGCACCACTTAAGGCGGGGAGATTTGATGCATCTACTTGCGGTAAATACGTCTTGAGTAAATCTTTTCCTACCAATCGAGTTGTCTCAATGACGCTCATTTGTTCGGCTAAATTTCTTAGCTGACGAATATTGCCTGGCCAACGATATTGCTCAAGTAATCTCACAGCCTCGTCATCAAGACGCAACGGCGGCAGATGGTATTTTGAGGCAAAATCAGCGGCAAATTTTCTAAACAACAAATGAATGTCGGACGGGCGTTCACGCAGCGGTGGTAACTGAATTTCAACAGTGTTTAAACGGTAATACAAATCCTCTCGAAACTTACCCTTTTTAATGGCTTCAAGCATTCCAACGTTGGTAGCGCCCACAACGCGTACGTCAATTTTTTGGGCACGAGAAGCACCCACTCGAATAAACTCACCCGTCTCTAGAACACGCAGAAGTCTAACCTGAGAAGGTAGGGGCAACTCCCCAACTTCATCCAAAAAAATGGTCCCTCCATCTGCCTCTTCAAAATATCCTTTTCGGGCTCCTGTGGCACCGGTAAACGCACCTTTTTCGTGACCGAAAAGTTCAGAGTCAATGGTTCCCTCCGGGATTGCACCACAGTTCACTGCTATGTATGGCTTGTGTTTTCTATGACTTAGATGATGAATAATTTTAGGAATACTTTCCTTTCCTACTCCACTCTCGCCGGTGACCAATACGCTGATATCTGTAGGAGCCACTTGAACCGCCTTACTCAATGCTCTATCAAGCAAAGAAGAAGTTCCAATGATTCCAAAACGCTGTTTAATGTTCTTTACCTCTGCTGCCATGAATAGTTTAGACTAATTTATTTCTGGTCAACGACTGTACCAATTAATGTTGCTGCAGTACATCTGTCAATTTTAACTAGACAGAAATCGCCTGGTTTCAAATTTCCTTTATCAAAAACTACAACACTGTTGGAATCGGTCCTTCCAAACAATTGTTCTTTGCTTTTCTTGGATGTGCCTTCAACAAGCACTTCATAGGTGCTACCAATCATTTCTTCATGCCTTTGGAGGCTGTGCGCATTCTGCAACTTGATAATTTCATTCAGCCTTCGCTTTTTCACCTCCAGAGGAATGTCGTCTTCCATTTTTCTCGCAGCATACGTATTGGGCCGTTCACTGTAGAAAAACATATACCCAAAATCGTACTTCACAAAATCCATGAGACTTAAGGTTTCTAAATGATCTTCTTCCGTCTCGGTAGGAAAACCAGAAATCATATCATGCGATATAGCGCAACCAGGAATGATTCGTCTAATACGCTCAATGAGAGCCATATATTCTTCACGATTATGACCGCGATTCATCAATTCTAAAATTCTTGACGAACCGCTTTGTACAGGAAGGTGAATGTAATTACAAATGTTCTTGTATTTCGCTATGGTCTCTAGCACTTCATCCTCCATATCTTGTGGATTAGAGGTAGAGAAACGGATACGCATATTTGGAACAGATTCCGCCACCATTGCCATTAAATCTGCAAAATGAACTGCACTGGCCTTAGCTAGTTCGGAAGCCTTTTCAAAATCTTTTTTCAAACCCCCGCCATACCACAGGTAACTATCTACATTCTGCCCAAGTAAGGTGATCTCTTTATATCCCCGTTTCTGAAGGTCTAAAGCTTCATCCACTATCGTCTGTGGATTTCTTGAACGCTCTCTACCGCGCGTAAAAGGGACCACGCAGAACGTACACATGTTATCACATCCCCTGGTAATTGAAACAAAAGCACTGACTCCATTTCCACCAAGGCGAACAGGTTCAATATCCTCATAAGTTTCTTCCTTGCTGAGAATTACATTTACCGCTTTTCTTCCTCCATCCAATTCCTGAAGAAGGTTGGGCAAGTCCCTGTACGCATCAGGTCCAACAACAAGATCGACTAGTTTTTCCTCTTCAAGTAATTTACCCTTGACGCGCTCCGCCATGCAACCCAATACACCAATCTTCAAGTCCGGATTGTTTCGCTTATGGCCGTTAAAATGATTCAACCTATTTCTAACTGTCTGTTCTGCCTTGTCTCTTATAGAACAAGTATTCAGCAGCACCAAATCTGCCTCTTCCGGATTCTGTGTGGTGCTGTATCCTTCTTTGCCAAGAACTGACGCTACAATTTCACTATCAGAAAAATTCATTTGACAACCATACGATTCGATGTACAGCTTTTTTGTTCCAAGTGGGTTCTTGGTTTCGAGCACCGTTCCTTCGTGCTCATGTGGATTCTTATCGCCCTCGGCGTAAAGACCCCTTCCGCTTGCGCGTTTAGTTTTTCCTTCCATAATTTTTTCGCTCAAAACTTTACTTTCTCTTGCGATTTCGCAAAGATACAATGAAAACTGACAATTTGTCCGATTATAAAATTTCTATTACGTAGTAATACATAAAGGATAGAACACTTTTGCAAAAAAAGTTGTTGTAATCTTTACTTATTTCGCTTTTACTTTGTGCCCTCAAATTTCTAACTGAATTCATATTTATGGCGAGTAACCTAGTCATCGTTGAGTCTCCTGCAAAAGCAAAAACTATCCAAAAATATCTGGGAAATGATTTCTCAGTTATGTCCTCTTACGGTCACATCCGTGATCTGTGTGATAAAGGAATGGCCATAGACATAGAAAACAACTTTACTCCTGAATACTGCGTATCTAAGGACAAAGCATCACTAGTAAAGGAACTAAAAAAAGCCGCTAAAGCTTCAGATAAGGTTTGGCTGGCGTCGGATGAAGATCGAGAGGGAGAAGCGATTGCATGGCACTTGTTTGAAAGCCTTGGTTTAACCGACGAAAAAACAGAACGAATTGTATTCAACGAAATTACCAAGAGTGCCATCCTTAGGGCAGTAGAAAACCCAAGAAAAATCAATAAAGAATTGGTAGATGCGCAACAGGCTAGAAGGGTATTAGATAGATTGGTTGGTTATGAATTGAGTCCTGTTTTATGGAAGAGTATTCAACGTGGTCTTAGCGCTGGCCGAGTTCAAAGTGTAGCGGTACGTCTCATTGTGGAGAAAGAGCGCGAAATAGAAGCGCATGTGCCTGCATCAAGCTTCAAAGTAAGTGGTGTATTCACCGACGAAAAAATCAGTTTTAAAGCAGAAGTCTCGAAAAACTTACAGGAAGAGGAAGCACGTCAATTTCTTGAACAATGTGTTGGAACTCAATACAAAGTTGAATCCGTTGAGAAACGCCCTGGAAAACGCTCACCTGCTGCCCCATTTACAACGTCAACCCTTCAACAAGAGGCTAGTCGCAAACTAGGTTATAGCGTTAGTCAGACCATGACACTTGCGCAACGCTTGTATGAGGCTGGGCACATTACTTATATGAGAACGGACAGCTTCAATCTAAGTAATGATGCACTTGCAGGAATTGCTGCACACGTGGAGTCTCAATATGGACAAAATTACCACCAAGCGCGGAAGTTTAATACAAAAAGCAAAGGAGCACAAGAAGCTCATGAGGCTATTAGACCAACGAATTTTGGAAAGGCAACTGCCGGTGCAGATGACCGTCAGAAGAAACTGTACGAGTTGATCTATAAACGGACGATTGCCTCACAAATGGCAGAAGCCAAACTTGAAAACACCACCATCAAGATTTCCAATACAAAGGCGCCCGATGCTCAGATGTTCACTGCTCGAGGTCAGGTTATCACCTTCGATGGATTTATTCGAGTGTACCAAGAGGGAACAGACGAAGAAAATACTGAACAATTGGAGGGCCAACTACCCGCAGTATCAGAGGGTGATTTGCTTACTTCAGCTGAAATTACTGCAACCCAACGCTTCACCAAACACGCTCCAAGATATACTGAAGCTTCATTGGTAAAAAAATTAGAAGAATTGGGAATAGGTCGTCCATCTACTTATGCACCCACCATTTCAACGGTACAGAAAAGGAAATACGTTGTAAAGGAAAGCCTCGAGGGAAATTCCAGAGAATACAAGATTTATAGTGCCACAGATGATGGAGTAAGTCATAAAATAGATACTGAGAATTACGGCGCGGACAAGAATAAATTGTTTCCTACTGATATTGGTAAAGTCGTTACAGACTTTTTGATTGAGCATTACAGCTTAATTATGGATTATCAATTTACTGCGAAAGCAGAACAGAACTTTGACACCGTCGCGGAAGGTCAAATAGGTTGGCAGGACAGTATCAAAGAATTCTACAGCGAGTTCCACCCACTGATTGAAAACGCCCCTCAAAATGCTCGAGCGAGTCGTCTTTTGGGTGATGAACCAGATACAGGTGAACCCGTCTATGTGAAGCTTGCACGCTACGGTTTTGTCTTTCAATTTGGTGATGGAGATGAAGAAACTAAGCCTCGTTTCAAAAAGTTACCTCAGGGAGTTGGATTCTATGATGCCACTTTGGAAATGGCACTTAGAAAAGAGGTGTTGCCAAGAACTGTAGGTATGTATCAGGACATGGAAGTCAAGGCAAACGTAGGCAGGTATGGGCCTTACGTAATGTGGAATAAGAAATTCTTTAGTTTAACAGAAGATACTCCAGAAGAAGTAAGCATTGAGCAAGCTGTTGAAATTATTGAAGCAAAACTTAAAGAGGCTTCCAACAACATTATTGCTGAATTTACAGAGGAGCCTGTCATACAAATACTCAAAGGTCGCTATGGGCCTTATATCAAGAGTGATGGCAAAAACTATAAAATCCCAAAGGATAAAGAGCCTGAAAGCTTAGACAGAAGCGCTTGTGAAGAACTTATCGCTGCAGGACCCACAAAAAGAAGGGCAAAGCGCAAATAAGAGGGTAAATTGACCACGAGAAAAATATAAGTCGTGGAATACTTAAGTCCTGTACCTGAAAGTGTACTTTCAAAGTTGCCCGTTCTAGAGCCCGGCCAATTGGGTCATAGAATAAAACGGCATTCTGAATTAGACGGTATTCCTTCTTTGGAGGGTATCAAAATTGTTATCGTTGGAGTTCAAGAGGATAGACGCGCTTATCGGAATGCCGGTTGTGCTGCTGCTGCTGATCACATTAGACCCTATCTATACCAATTGCATGAGGGAAACTGGGATTTTGAAATTGCCGATCTTGGAAATATTTACAGTGGAGAGCGCCATGTAGACACCATTCAACTGCTCACAGACTTTTGTAAAAATATGCTCCGTAAAGGCATCATTACCATTACCATTGGTGGGTCTCAAGATTTAACCTATGGCAACTACAGGGCCTATGACGATTTGGAAAAAATGGTGAATGTAGTCTCTTTAGACTCAAGACTTGATGTAGGCAGCGAAGGGAGGGATTTAGACCACCAAAGCTACGTGAGCCACTTGGTACTCCAAGAACCACATAATCTTTACAACTTTACAAATATTGGTTACCAGACCTACTTCAATAGCCCGGACGAAATTGGGCTAATAGATAAATTGTTTTTTGAAGCTCTCAGATTAGGTGATGCACAAGCAAACATCAATAATACTGAGCCGTTGTTGCGTGAAGCTGATTTAGTGAGCGTGGACATCAATGCAGTAAGACAAAGTTATAATCCAGGAACTTTTTATACCTCTCCGCATGGATTTTCAGGTAATGAACTTTGCGCTATGATTCGTTATGCGGGGATGAGCGATACGGTGAGTCAACTAGGTCTATTTGAGTATAATCCTAAGTATGATCAAAGAGGACAAAGCGCTCATTTATGCGCCCACGCATTATGGTATTTTTTAGAAGGTGTTTCATTGAGATTTGGTGATTTCCCTGTGGGTACAAGAACCAACTACGAGAAATACACGGTACTCATTGATGAAGAAGATACCCTAGAATTTTATAAGAGTCCTAACAGCGGGCGTTGGTGGATAGAAATACCTAAAGGCGAATTTAAGTCAGATAGGTTCTCATTAGTCCCATGCAGCTACGAAGATTATCAAGAAGCTTTGCAAGGTAAAATCCCGAAGAGGTGGTGGAAAGCACAGCAAAAAGCGTGATAACTCAAAGAAAAAAGTGTTGTTGGCAAGGGAATTTTTCTATCTTTAGCGACGATCAAAAGACGATAGCGTTTTAATACATGAGAAAAACCCGCCTTGCTTTATTTGCAATGCTTTGTACATCAGCTATTTGGGCTCAACAAGATGTTCAATTCACGCAATTTGCGAATAATAAAATTTTCTACAATCCTGGAGTCATAGGCTCAGGTGATGCCATTTGTTTATCTGCCGCCCATCGTTCACAGTGGGTTGGTTTTGAAAACGCTCCTACTACACAGAACTTTTCTGCGAATGTGCCCCTAGATATTATTGGCGGCGGGTTATCTGTGAATTTCACCAATGATATGATTGGTTTCTTCCAGGATATTACTGCTGGTGTGGGCTATGGTTATCAAGCTTCCCTTGCAGGTGGAACATTAGGGTTAGGAGTACGCGTTGACTTTAGAAATAAAAATGTGACTTCAGGAGTTTGGGCACCGCCCCAAACCATGAACGACCCATCACTTGTTCAACTTGGAGCTACTTCCATGGCAACGGATCTAAGTTTTGGCACATACTACCAAAGAGACAATTGGTATGCCGGCCTAAGTAGTACGAGGCTTCTTGAAACTAAAGATATCTTGACTGCGAATGGAGGAACAGGAAACGCACAGATTCGAGGCCAACGTCACTACTATTTAATGGGAGGGTATGATATAGACCTTCAAAATGGTTTTGTCTTACAACCTGCAATGATGGTAAAAACAGATTTAGTGACTACTCAATTTGACCTAAATGCAGCGGCAACATATAATAATCAAATCTGGGGCGGCGTTACTTATAGGGTATACGACGCATTATCAGTGATGGCTGGGTATCAAATCACAAAGGACTTAAGAGCTACATACTCTTATGATTTGACTACTAGTAGCTTGAGAAATTCGAGCAGCGGCTCCCATGAAATCATGATGAGTTACTGCTTTACTATTGAAATACCACCTAAAGAAAAAGGAAGTTACAGAAATCCTATATTTTTGTAATATAGCCCCTTCGTATTAATGAGAACACAGTTGAAATCAAATATAATTATGAAAAAGTTCTTCTTTGGATTAATATCAGTTGCCTTTTTGGCTTCATGTGGAAGTAATGACCATGGTGAATTGGTCGGCGTTCAAAATCGACCAACTTGGTATCCAAGTGAGCCGTATGGTATGGTTTACATTCCTCAAGGAAGCTTCACTATGGGTAACCATGATGAAGATGTGCCCTATGCATATACCGCTCCGGCGAAAACAGTGAGTATTCCGGCATTCTATATGGATCAAACCGAAATCACGAATAATGAATACCGTCAATTTGTAGGTTGGGTTCGTGATTCTATTGCTCGAACAAGATTGGCTGAAGGTCTCGTGGAGGAATTCGAATACATTGATTTAGGGGAATTAGAAGACCCAACTTCTTTCCAAGAATATGTTGCATTAAACTATCCAGATAGTATGATGCGCAGACTAGATTGGGATCCCTATCTAGAGTGGGATAAGAATCGTTACCCATCACAAGAATACACAGAGGTAGTTGAGAGCATGTATCTTGCCCCTGAAGAGCAATGGTTGGGTTATCGCCATTTAGACACACGTCAATTAAACTACACGTATTATTGGATCAACAAGCAGAAGGCTGCATCTAAATTGAATCGTGTTGAGTTTGATTATAAAGATGAAGATGGTGATGGTGAATTATTCAGTTACCGCGACTACATAAAAGATACCCAAGCAGAAAGTGATCGCGCTTCATTCTTTGAAAAAGAAACTATTAATGTTTATCCAGATACTTTAGTTTGGATTCATGACTTTACTTATTCATTTAATGAACCAATGCACGACAAATACTTTTGGCACCCCGCTTATGACGACTATCCAGTTGTAGGTGTAAGTTGGAGACAAGCTCGTGCTTTTGCTAATTGGAGAAGTAAGTATCGTCGCGATTTTCTAAAGCGCTCTGGTGAACTTATAGAGCATGATTTCCGCTTACCAACAGAGGCTGAATGGGAGTACGCTGCGCGCGGCGGAGAAGAATTAACTACTTATCCTTGGGGAGGTCCATACGCAACTAATAGCGCTGGATGTTACTTAGCTAATTTTAAACCACGTCGAGGAAATTTAACTGCAGACGGTGGATTTTATCCGGTAAAAACTACTGCATATTCTCCAAATGGATACAACCTTTACTGTATGTCAGGTAACGTAAGTGAGTGGACCTCTACTGCATTTGATGTTCAATCCTATGCCTTTGGCAGTGATATAGCCTCTGAATTTCAGTACAATGCGTTTGAAGAGGAAAGTGAAACAATGAAACGTAAAGTTATTCGAGGCGGTTCTTGGAAGGACGTGGCTTATTTCCTTCAATTGGGTGCTCGTGATTATGAGTACCAGGACACCGCAAAAAGCTATATTGGATTCAGAACAGTACAAAGCTTCTTGGGTAGAGATCTCAAGGACTTTTAGTAAACAACCCTAATAACAATTTAAGATTTAAAGATTATGGCATTAATTGATGTAAACGGAAAGCGCTTCAAGAACTTTATGGCGAAGCTCTATGGTATTGGTGCAGCGGTAGTAATTACTGGTGCAATGTTTAAGATCATGCACTGGGAAGGAGCAAACATCATGCTCGTTTTAGGTTTATCTACGGAAGCTGTAATCTTTATGTTTTCTGCATTTGAAAAGCCAGCAGCAGATTATGATTGGACCCTTGTTTACCCTGAATTAGCCTCTGCTGATGGTGACAGAGCATTGAGCGTTACTGAACAATTAGATAATGCGTTAGAGCAAGGAGGAGTGGATGCGGCTTTAATTGAGCGACTAGGAGAAGGTATGCGTTCGCTTAGTGAAACTGCTGGAAGCCTCAATGGAGCAGTAGATGCAGCAGGTGCCACTGCGGCATACTCTGAACAATTGAGCACGGCAGCTACCCATATGGAAAGTCTTAATGCTCTCTATTCAGTGCAATTAGAAAATACTACTGCGCAGGTTGAGCGCCAGAACGACGTGATGGAGAAATTGTCAGAAGCATCAGGAAATGCAACTGATTTGGCATCTGAACTAGCGTCGTTAAAAGGAAACTTAGAATCTTTGAATAACGTTTACGGCGGAATGTTAACTGCAATGGGCAAATAATTGTCTTCTTAACTTACTCTATAACCGTATAACTCAAAATAAATGGCAGGAGCAAAATTATCACCGCGTCAAAAAATGATCAACATGATGTATCTCGTGTTGACGGCACTACTTGCTTTAAATGTAAGTCGTGAGGTAATGGACGCTTTCTATGAAGTAATGGTAAGCCAAGAAGCTTCCATTGAAACTGTAGAAAAGCAAAATGAAAGTATTTACAATGCGTTTGAAGCTGCCTATGCTGCCAATCCAGTAAAGACAAAAGACTGGAGAGAAAAAGCGAATGAAGTAAAAGTCCGTTCGGAAAAGCTATTTGCTCAAATTGAGGACTTCAAGAGAGGTGTGATTGAAGCATCAGGTGGTGCAGATGAAGAAAGCGGAGATCCTAATAAGCCAGCCAAAATGGATGATTTAGAAAGTTCTCCTAATTACTTCTTAATTCAAGGTAATGGGGCAACCCTGAAAGCATCCTTAGCAGATTACCGTGAGTTTATGAAAACGAACACTGGAGATAGTCCTCTGCTCACTTCTTCTATTGAAAATACATTCGACTTAAGCGACCATAAACACGACGGCTCTACTATCAGTTGGGAGCAACATAAATTCGAGCACTTCCCTCTAATTTCGGTATTGACGTTTCTTACTAAAATGCAAAGTGATGTCCGCACTACAGAGGCCAATGTTATTGATTATCTCCAAAAAAATATTAGTGCGCGAGATATTAAGGTAACTGGAGTTAAGCCGATAGTCATCCCAAAGAGCACCTACGTAACTAGAGGCGATAATTATGAAGCTCAAGTACTTTTAGCCGCGTTTGATGATACTCAAGACCCAACCTTCATCATCAATGGTGAAGAAATCCCAGCAGAAGATATCATTGGTGGTGTGGCAAATATCTCCTTTCCTACTTCAAAAACGGGTACTCAGAAATGGAATGGCGAAATTCGTTTGATTACGAATGGTGAGACTGTGCCATACTTGATAGAAGAACAAACCTATAATGTTGCACCGCCTAACGTAGTAATTGCGGCCACCAAAATGAATGTACTCTACCGTGGAGTAGATAACCCACTTGAAATTTCCGTTCCTGGCTACGATCCAGAAAATATCAAGGTGAGCAATGCAGAAATCAAAAAAGATGGAAAAGGTAACTACACGGCTGATGTATCAAAATATCGCGGGGGTGAAATTGATGTAAAAGTTAGTGTCAAAGACGGTGATTCTTGGAAATCCATGGGTTCTAAAAAGTACCGTATTAAATCATTACCTGACGCGGCCGGTTCAATCTTCGGAAAAACCGACGGTTTAATGTCAGCAAACCTGATTAAAAAGGCTAAGGTTGAAGCAAAATTCAACAATTTTGATTTTGAATTGCCTCTGAAGGTCACTAGTTTCCAAATTATTGTTCCACCTTTTGCACCGATTGATTGTAAAGGGAATACGTTGAATTCAAACGCGAAGGCTGCCTTGGATAAGGCAAAGCCAGGAACGCCAGTTATTATTAGATATATTAAAGCGTCCACTAAAAAAGGAATAAGACCAAAAGTGGCGCCAATTACAATTGACTTGAACTAAGATGTTGAAATTTAAAAACTTTGTATTTGCAGTATTTGCAGTAGTGTTGTCCTTCAATGCGGCTGATGCGCAGATTTTAGACCCATCGGATGACGGTATTGTTCCAGAGGCTACCAAGCATTATAGAAACAATAGAGTTGTTCCCTACCCATTCCTACGTCAGGATGATATGTTATGGTCAGAGCGTCAATGGGAAAGAATAGATCTACGAGAAAAAATCAATCTCTCTCTGTTTTACCCCATCAAGCCCATGCCTGATCGCAAGTCATTATGGGACGTGTTAGTAGACGGAATAGTAACTGAAAATACGATTACTGAAATTTTTATTGACGATAAATTTGAATTACCGTTGACCGTTGAAGAAGTTCGAAATAAAATCGAGACTTACGATACTATCCTAGATCCAGACGATCCTTTTGGACCACCTTTGGCAATAGATACACTTACTATTAAATCAAACAATGTTGTTGCCTACCACTTGAAAAGTGATTGGTATTTTGATAAACAACGTGGTGAATTAAAGAATAGAATCATTGGTATTGCACCAGAGGTGCGCGATCCCAAAAACAAATCGTTGACGTATAATCCTTTTTGGATTTGGTTCCCAGACGCGCGTTATGCAATGGCAACTGCTGTGGCATATAATGAGAAAAATAACAATCAAAGATTGACTTTTGATCAAATCATGCACTTTAGAAAATTCAATTCTGTAGTCACTAAAGAAGATAACGTCTACGATAGAACGATTTCAGATTATAAGAGAAATAGTGCCATGTCACAATTGCTTGAAGCTGCCGCAATCAAAGAAGATTTGCGAAACAAAGAGCACGATATGTGGACATATTAAGTCTCTATAGGACTAACCTTATAAAAAACTCCTGTTACCTTTGGTATCAGGAGTTTTTTTATGTCTAAACATGTGGATTATATCATAGTCGGTGGAGGTATTTCAGGATGCGTACTCAGTTATATGCTCATGAAATATGGCGCTAACGTAATGCTGTTTGACTTACCTAATGAAAACAAAAGTTCTTCTGTAGCCGCCGGCCTTTGGAATCCAATTGTTCTTAAAAGGATGAAGAAAGTATGGCGTGCAGATGCTATGATAGATGAATTGAATAGGATATACAGCGATATAGAAAAGTGGACTGAAAGTCAATTCTTTGATCCTATCTCAATAAGAAGGGTATTTCATAATGCTAGCGAACAGAATACTTGGACTGAAATGTGCGATTCCCCTGGTTTTAAGGCGTTTTTAGAGGACAAGATTGAACCGCTTCCAAATGGTATTAAAGGGAAATTTAAAAGCGGTAAAATGAAAAATACTGGTAGACTTCAAGTTGTGCCTTTCATGAACGCGGTTCATGACGCGTTAAAACAAGCAGATTCGTTTAGAGAAAAACGCTTTGACTGGAAGAATGTACAACGGGATAGTGAAGGTGTTTCCTATGAAGACATTAGAGCCCACGGTATAATTAGCTGTGAAGGCACTCAAATGGCACTTAACGCACAATCTTTAGAACAACAAGGGTTTGCTCCAGTTAAAGGAGAACTTCTACGTATAGCGCTTGATAAACCTTTAACTAATGAATGTATTCATCAAAAGTATTTTATGCTGAGTGAAGGCATCAATAAGGTTACCGTTGGAGCCACCTATGCCTGGGACGGATTTGAAAAAGGACCCACAGCTGAAAAGCGAAAAGAACTTGAAGAACATTTAAATTTAGTCTGGGAAGGGTCTTTTGAAACCGAAGAACACTTGAGTGGCATACGCCCAGCTACCAAAGACCGTAAGCCTATTATTGGACCTCATGAACTTAGACATACCTGGGTTTTTGGGGGTATGGGTTCAAGAGCCGTTTTAATGGCACCTTACCTAGCTAAGGTACTTGTTGAACATTTGATGTATGGCACAGATTTATTGGAAGAGTGTTTGCCTTCAAGGTTTTAAATGATCCTTTGATGCTTCTTTGTCAAATTTGACAAAAAGGGAAAGCCAAGTGGTTCTTGATATTCTAAAAATCACAGGAGCGAGTACCACTAAAACTATAGCCAAAGCAGCAATAGTGGACCACATGTTCCAATCCAAAAAGATCCCCAAAAAAACATATACAGCTACGAACAGAGCCACCGTATAAGCATAGCTCACATACATAGCACCGTAGTAAAAATTTGGTTCCGGTTCAAAATTCTGCTTACAATGAGTACAACGCGTATTCAAATCAGTCAAGTTCTTTAATCTGTATGGGTTGTTCACTGGGTATATATCACCGTCCATACAACGCGGACATTTACCCCTTGCTATACTGTAGAACTTTGTTCCCTTCAACATAAAAATCAGGTTGTTTGTATTGCTGTAAATTTACGGCTACATGGCGCTTTGATTTGCTACTTTTGTCACGATGATTTTAGCACTTAGTAAAGCCTCTTTATTCTTTGGTGGTCGAGCGATATTTGATGATATAGGCTTTCAGATAAATCCTGGAGATCGTATTGGCCTTGTAGGCCGCAATGGAGCCGGTAAATCCACATTACTAAAGTTAATAGCCGGGGATTACCGTCTTGATTCTGGAACAATGAGCAAAGCCAAGGAAGTTCGAGTCGGTTTCCTAAGACAGGACCTGAAGTTGGATATGGACAAAAGTATTGTGGAAATTGCCCGCAGTGCTTTTGATGAATTGACAATGATCAATACTCGTATTGAACAAATAAATTTAGAATTTGAAAGTCGAACAGACTATGAAAGTAAAAGCTATAGCGCCCTTATAGATGAACTTAGTGAATTGAGTGAACGCTTTGGTTTACTTGGAGGAGATAGTGTTGATGCAGATGTTGAACTTGTATTAAAAGGCTTAGGATTTACTCAACAGACTTTTAACAATCCATTACACACTTTTTCCGGTGGTTGGCAAATGCGCGCCGAGTTGGCACGACTGCTACTGCAGAAGCCAGAACTGCTGCTACTTGATGAGCCCACAAACCACCTTGATATAGAAAGTATCATGTGGCTAGAAAAGCATCTTAGCGAGAGTAACCAAACACTAATGGTAGTCAGCCACGACCGTACTTTTTTAGATAATGTAACAACACGCACTATAGAAATAACTCTTGGCAAGGCCTATGACTTCAATGCAGCCTATTCCCGCTATATTGAATTAAGAGCTGATTTACGAGAAAAACAATTAGCTACAGCGAAAAACCAAGAGAAAGAGATCAAGCAAACAGAAGAACTCATTGAGCGTTTTAGAGCTAAAGCGTCAAAAGCTTCTTTTGCTCAAAGTTTGATCAAAAAACTAGATCGCATGGAGCGCATTGAAGTAGATCAGGAAGATACTTCTGCTATGCATTTTAAGTTTCAACCCGCACCGCGCTCAGGAAAAGTGGTGGCCAAGGCAGAAAATGTTCGCAAATCGTATGGTACCAACTTGGTACTCAATAAAGTGGATTTAGAAATTGAACGGGGCGATCGAATGGCTTTTGTAGGACAAAACGGTCAGGGAAAATCTACCTTAGTTAAAGCAATATTAAAAGAAATAAGCGCAGAAGGGATCCTTACTCTTGGACACAATGTTCATGTAGGTTATTTTGCTCAAGATCAAGCAGACGAATTGGACGGTACCTTAACGGCTCTTCAAACAATTGAAAATGCGGCTCCCGAAGATATGCGCAAACATGCTCGGAGTTTGCTGGGATCATTTATGTTTCGTGGTGAGGATGTTGAGAAAAAGGTAAGAGTGCTCAGTGGTGGCGAACGAGGTCGTCTAGCGCTTTGTAAACTGCTCTTGAAGCCTATCAACTTCCTGGTAATGGATGAGCCTACCAATCATCTCGATATGAATAGTAAGGACGTGTTAAAAAAGAGCCTGCTAGCCTTTGATGGTACATTATTGGTCGTGAGCCATGACCGTGAATTTTTAGAAGGCCTGGTTACAAAAACTGTGGAATTTAGGAATCAGCAAGTCAAAACTCTTCTTGGTGGCATAGAGTACTATCTAGAACAAAGAAAGCTGAAAAACATGAGAGCTGTTGAAGCGAAATCGGCTGCAGTAAAAAAAATAAAAGAAGCGGTTAAAAACGAAGATAAAAACCTTGGATATAAGGAGCGAAAGCAACTTGAAAAAGACTTGAGAAGTTTAACACGAAAATTGGAGAGTGTTGAGCAAGAAATTGAGAACTTAGAGGCACGTATAGAAGATTGGGATAAGAAATTGGCAGACAGTAGTTCGTATATGGAACTCATGAAAGATCCAGATTTCTACCCTACATATGAGAAGCAAAAAGAAGAGCTAAGCTCAAAAATGAATCTATGGGAAGAAATTCAAATCAAAAAAGAGCAACTAGAACACTCGTTGCCCTCCTAATAGCTGTAGGTGTTCAAGCTCAACCAAAGCTTGTAGTTCAAGTAGTTGTAGATCAAATGCGTGCTGAATATTTACAGCGGTTTAGTCATCAATTTTCTGAAGACGGAGGGTTTCATATTATGCTTGAAGATGGTATGGTTTATAGAAACACCCATTATAACTATATTCCAACGTATACAGGGCCTGGTCATGCTTCCATTTCAACTGGCACAACCCCCAAATACCATGGAATTGTGTCAAATGATTGGTGGGTTCGGGAGTCCAATTATGAAATGTACTGCGCAGAGGACACCACAGTAAATCCAATTGGAACCATTGAAAGTGAATCACGGCGATCTCCAAAAAACCTAAAGGCCCTAACTTTTTCTGACGGCATCAAGTTATTTACCAATAATCGTGGTAAAAGTTATGGAGTCAGTGTTAAAGATAGAGGCGCCATTTTTCCCGCTGGACATTTTGCAGATGGTGCCTTTTGGTTAGATAATAAGCTCCATTTTGTAACCAGTAGTTATTATGGAGATGAACTTCCAGATTATGTAGAGAAGTTCAATGAACGTGAATACGCCATGGAGATGGCTAAAAAAGACTGGAAGCTAGAAATGGCTAAAAGGAAATATGACGAGAGTTTACCGGATGAAAATCCATATGAACCCAAACTTAATAATGGAACCTCTAGCTTTCCGTATGACTTGAAAAAGCTCATAGAAACGAGAGGGCTTAGCGCCTTAAAAAACACACCTGTAGGTAATGAATTAGTTTTAGATATGGCGCTTAAAGTGTTACAAAAAGAAGAATTAGGAAAAGATAAATACACTGATTTTTTGGGGATTAGTTTCTCCTCTACCGATTATGCAGGACATACCTTTGGTGTGCGTTCTAGAGAGGTTCATGATATGTACCTCAAACTTGACCGTCAACTTGGCAAGCTTATCAAAGAATTAGATGATGAAATAGGGCGAGACGATTATATCCTTTATTTGACTGCAGATCACGGCGCCAGTGAAAACCCAAACCATTTGGCATTCAATGGATTAAATGTTAGAAATTATCAAAATGCTGACGTAATTGGAGATTTAAATCTACGTATTGAAAGTATGTTAGGTATTGAAAATGCAGTATTTAAAATTTTCAATCATCATATACACTTAAATAACTGGGCCAAAGAATACGCCACTCAGATTGCTCTAATTGTGGAAAGTAGTGATCCATTTATGCGAGTTTACACAGCATCAGAAGTAAGAAGCAGCGGCAATGATGACTTGTTGGAATTACTCCATGAGGGATACCAAAGCAGGTATGGCGGCGATCTTATTTTCTCTTTACAGCCAAATTGTATTTTCTATGGCCCTTATGGGTCTACGCACGGCTCAGGTTTTCTATATGATACGCATGTACCTTTTCTTATTTTGGGACTAGAGATTGAACCTAGCGAAAGTTTCGAAAAAATACCGGTAAGCGCTATTGTGGATAAAGTAGCAGAACTATCCAATCTACCTTTTGCACCAAACAGCTTGATTCACTAGAAAATAAGTAGTTAATGAAACTTTAGTATTTTCATTTCTTAGATAACTAAACAAAAGAACATTCATTATGAAAAAAATTGCACTTTTTGCATTTACGAGCGCGCTATTCCTTGCATCTTGCACAGGAACATGTGATTGCGATTACTTAGTTGACAGTTACACAAGCACACCGGTAGATGGTTATGTTTTAAATAGTTCTGCCACTATTGCAGAAGACACTTGTCTTGACGCTGGTGTTATAGATACTTCTTACTCCGGAGGAGGGGCATTTATGACTGTGGCGCGCGTTGAATGTCCTTAAGCCACCCATTGTATTAGAGAAAATAAAAAAGCCCGAATGATAAGCATTCGGGCTTTTTTTATTTCTATCAAGTCAAATTACTTCAACCCGTCTTCAATCATTTTATTGAATTCATCGAGTTTAGGAAGAACCACTATACGTGTACGACGGTTGGCTGCACGACCCTCGCGAGTATCGTTAGATGCAACAGGTACATATTCACCACGTCCTGCAGCAGTCATGCGTTCTGGTGCAATAGCAAAGTCATTCTGAAGCGCACGAACAATATTCGCAGCACGAAGTGCACTTAATTCCCAGTTATCTTTAATGCAATCAGTAGCGATAGGGTCTGTATCTGTGTGACCTTCTACTAAAATCTCTAAAGTAGGTTTTGCCGTCATAATCTTAGCTACCTTACCTAAAACTGATTTGGCATCCTTACTTACATAAGCTGATCCTGGACGGAACATAAGCTTATCTGATAAATTCACGTAAACAACACCCTTCTCAACACTTATTTGAACGTCTTCGTCGTTCATATCACCAAGTGCTCCTTTCAAAGAAGTGACCAATGCAAATGTCACGCTATCTTTGCGATTCATTGCATCTTGAAGATTAGTAATTGTAGATTCCTTTTCATTGATGCTCTCTAGGGTCTTCTCCATATTCTGAGCGTTTGTTGCACTCATACGAGTTAGATCACCAACCTGATTCATCAAATCTGAAGATTGTGCACGTAGTGAAGCTAATTCTTTAGCTTGTGCATTCTTCTCTGCGGTGGTCGCAGCCAATTCCATTTTTGTGTTGCTCAATTTATCAGAAGTTGCTTTTTGCATTTCTTCCAATTCAACATATTTCTGCTTACTTACACAGCTTGACAATGTCAACGCAACTGCAGCAGCTAAAACGAATACCTTTTTCATTATATATATTTTAGGTTTTCTAATAGCGCAAAAATAACAAACTAATTGAGCCCTCAAACCTAGATTAAAGAAGATTTTTATTAGCTTTCAGGTGTTTAAAAGTAAAAATCATGAAAAAATTCATACTCACCCTGAGTTTAGTTGTATTTGGTGCTGGTGTATCTGCACAAGAAAAGCCATCAAATGATACCAATCCTTCTAAAGAAGTTGTAGCAACAGCGAATAAAAAAGCATGTTGTAGTGATACTAAAACAAAAACAAGTTGCTCCAAAGTTGATAATACGGCCTCTACCATAACAGCTTCTACAGAAACAGCTGTTGCAGAAGTGGTTAAGTCTGAGAAATCTTGTTGTACTGAATCCAAAGGCACCGCGGTAGCATCATCTGAAGGGTCTAATAATGGCAACAAAAATGCTAATGATACTCAAAAGAAAAGCTGTTGTAGTCAGAGTTCAGAGAAGTCAGGCTGTTCGTCAGCAGGGACCAAATGATAATTAGTCATAAATAAAAAAAGCGCCTATTCGGCGCTTTTTTTATACCCGTTTTTTCCTTAATGCGGCTGTTCCGCCAAATAATCATCTAAGAAGGTTCTCATTGTGGTCTCAATATCTAAATTCTTGGCAATGATGTTTTTATCTGCATCCAATATGAGTTTCTTGGGCGTGGAGGGAATGTAGTAAAACCATTGAAAGTTTGGTCTGTCATAATCACTCTCAAAACCATTTAGCCAGTCCAAGTCATATTTTTCTATAAACTTATTCCAATTATCAAGCTCTAGTTCAAGGGTAATAGCAAGTACTTGAACTCCCCTATCCTTATATTCGTCATACAATGCTTTCAACTTAGGCGTTTCCTGACGACAATGTCCACATTCACTACTCCAGAAATAAAGTATGGTGATAGGGCTTTCAACCTCGCTCAACAGCATGCGATTTCCGTCCCTTGTATCAAAAGGGAAGTTCTTCGCTGGATTTCCAATGAGTTCAGTTGCCAAACCTTCTGACTTGGTTCTGATTTTCGCAAGGTCTTCCTTGGACATCCAATCGGCAAAACCCGTATTGTAAAACTTATTGGCCAGCCAAACGAAAACGGCGTCCTCTCCCATGAAGCTGGAGGTTTCGTATTGGTAGGTAAGAACGGAAACTAAGAACTTCTTAACCTGAACATCCATAGGTTGCGAAAACAATCGTTCTAGGTAAAAAATAATAGTATCAGGTTCATGACCAAGAACCTGGTCAAAATATATCTTACGGTTATTTTCAAAAAAAGGATTGATTAAAGTGCTTCTAGACTTGAGATTGGTATAGTCCCAGAAATGAGCCCTTAGCCAATAAACATTTGTATCGCTATTTAGTGGTAGGATCTGCGGTAACAGAAAGTCTTTTAATGCCGTATCCTTGATTTCCAATAAATAAGCCCTCATCTGTTCTTCTTGAACATCTTTTTTAGCCGCGAATTTCTTGAACGCGTCAAACTCATCGTTACCCGGGCCTTCAATTAGAACATTTCGAATTTTATTAAAATCTCCTGTAAATTGAATATTTCCGGCAGAAATAACGAAATCAAAAGTGTGATCGGCATCAATATATACAACAAAAACACCTCGTTCTGGATGCTTCCATTCTAATTCAAAACAACCATTGAAAACAGGGATATTCTCTCTTACACTTAAACTTGCCATACGAGGGTAGGCAATCTTTATGGAACTAATGCTATCAGGAAAATTGGTAAGACATCCTGAAATTATTGGGTTTTCTTGAGCAAATAATCCAAGGGAAAGTCCAATGAAATAGGTTAAAAGAGCTTTTTTCATCAAAAAATAGAGTTATTGGCAATTTACAAATTCGCAATCGAAGTGCTCCATTTTTGGTGAGTGTCCTCAAACAATTTTATTAGTTCCCGAGTTTTTTGTGAGCCTGTCCGATTTTGCAAAATTCTCCCATCTACCTCCATAATAGGCGTTAGTTCCCCCATAGATCCTGTCCCGAAAGCCTCGTCAGCAGCATAAAGCTCTGTTAAAGAAATATTTCGCTCTTCAACCTCAATTGCGTTTTCTCTAGCTATTTCTATAACTAGACCTCGAGTTATTCCGTGCAGGCACGCATCAGCTGTTGGAGTGAGTAGTCGACCATTTTTGACTAAGAAGATGTTGGTGCCATTCATCTCTGCAATAAACCCTAAGTTGTCTAACATTAGGGCAGAATCAACTCCAGCGTGATTTGCCTGAATCTTTGCCAAGATATTATTAATGAGATTATTGTGGTGAATTTTTGAATCCAAGTGCATTGGACTATTTCTGCGAACCGTTGATGTAATGATGCGTATTCCTTTTTCATTATCATAAACTGGAGGTTTCCATTCTGCTAATACAATTAAGGTACAGCCATTTTGGTTTAACCTTGGGTCCATTCCGGAGGTAATTTTCTCTCCTCTAGTCAGGGTCAATCGGATGTGGGTATCCGTTGTCATACCATTTTCTTCCAAGGTGGCTTTGATTGCTTTCCGAATGAAATCTCTTGAGGGGATTTTCTCGAAGGCCATTGCAAGGGCACTATCTTCCAATCGATCTAAATGACGATCCAAGCAATAAACGCCTTGTTGATACACGCGCATTCCTTCCCATACGGCATCTCCTCCCTGCACCGAGCTGTCAAAAACGCTGATTTTGGCATCATCCCTATGCACTAAATCATGGCCCACCCAAACTTGAATATTTTTATTTCTTTTATCGAATTGTTGCAACATAACTACTAAAATTTGAGTCTGCGTTTGTAAAGTTCTTCGTACGCGGGTAAGGTAGAAGCAACCAATTTTTCGTGGTCAGCTTTGAGACGATTCGGCATGGATTTAGCTGGGCCAAACCCATCGCTTTTATGCACATTACCATACCAATAGGGCCACCAAGGACCGTCATATTTCTTCCTTCCCAGAGGCCAATTCAACATTTTTTCAGTCCAAACCAAATCTAGTGCCTCACAGACTAGGGCCATATTTTTTTGGGGGTTCTGAAGCATTTCATCTGAGTCTACCACAACTTTGTGACCATTGAAATCATTCAATTGCTGCCATTGCTGCCATTGCTGAATAAGACCAATATCCTTTAAGGACATTTTATCAATGACTTTAGTAAAACTCTCCACAACCTTACGCGGGTGACGAATCCAAAATAAATAAGCGGTTGGCTTCACCCATTCTAATGATCTATTCTCCTGATGATGAGCCATGTTTTTTAAATAAACCTCTTTTGAATCTTTAAGCAATGTCATCTTTTGTTGGATAGACTCTAATGAGGTTGGCCAATTTTTTAAGACTACATCCTTACCAGGGTGATTAATCTTAGAATCATTCAAATAAACACCATATAATGGCTCATCAAAGACGGCACATCCGGGTCGTTGAGCAAAACTGTACATGATTGCCGTACTAATGTTTCTAGGTCCGGAAATAGCGTGTATAATTTTAGGCATAAATTCTAAAGATGAGAATTTCGGAATTGAAACCCCTTATATTATTAGTATTAAATACTCTTTTTTAACAAAAAAATCTCATAAAATGAATTACCGGGGCTACACGTGGTAATGTAAGCCTAAAATATTTACTTTTAGGGCGAAACTACTTGTAAACAAAATCAACTGAATAAAAGTCGAACAAAATGAAAAAGTTATTACCAATCCTTATAGCTTGTTGTTTTTCCATGATTACTTCTGCCCAAAACAGCACTGCGCCCTATACCAATACCAGCGGATGTGTCGTATGTGACTCGGTTCAAACAGCATCTTTTGTGTTGGATGGCAAAACCTATTATGTGGCTACGACCGGGACTATAGGTGACCTACTTCTTCAAGGAATCAGTCCTTCAGATTTTTGTATGTCAAAAGTGACCGATTTGGAAAGGCTTTTCAACCCAACCGATTCTTCAGATATTGCTAGATTTTTCTCAACGCCACCTACCACTGCGCAGTTAACTAGTATAGGCTATCAGTTGGCATATTTTAATGGTGACATTAGTCATTGGGATGTTTCCAATGTGACCAAAATGAGCAATATGTTTGCGAATGCATTGTCTTTCAATAGAGACATCGGAAGATGGGATGTTTCCAACGTTTTGACCATGGATTCAATGTTTTACGGAGCGGCTAGCTTTAATCAAGACTTATCAAATTGGTGTGTTTCAAATTTTGCCTCTGCACCTGCAGGCTTCTCTACTTATAGCGGACTGCCAAATGCAAACCTTCCAGTTTGGGGTAGTTGTCCAGACGCTTCAAATCCTTACGACGCATATGTAGATCCGGGTTCGGGCTGTGTTGTCTGTGACAATTATGCAGCTGGAGAAATGTTTTCATTGGATTCTGGTGTGACATGGTACACAGCTGTTAATAATGCTCTGCTAAGAACTATGAGAGACAATGGAGATGACTTGTCCAGAGTCTGTGTTAGTCTAGTTAATGACATGACGACTTTATTTTATGCAAGAACAGATTTCAACGACGATATAAGCACATGGGATGTTTCTAATGTGACCCATATGAGATCAATGTTTTCGTACGCAACAAGCTTCAACCAAGATATAGGGAACTGGGATGTTTCTAATGTCTCGGCAATGAGATCAATGTTCGATGGTGCTTCAAGTTTTAATCAAGATATTGGTCAATGGGACGTCTCGAATGTCACCAATATGAGCTCCATGTTTCAAGGTAGCTCGGCATTTAATCAAGACATAGGCTCCTGGGATGTTTCAAAAGTTCGCAATACTAGCGAAATGTTTTCCGCGGCAAGCGCATTTAATCAGGATATTGGAAATTGGAATGTTTCTAAGGTTACCACAATGAAGGAAATGTTCCTCAATGCCGCTTCTTTTAACCAAGATATTGGCAGTTGGAATGTTTCAAAAGTCACCAATATGAAAGAAATGTTCAGTGGAACGCCATTCAATCATGATATTGGAAGTTGGCAGGTATCAAGGGTGATTATGATGAGAGCCATGTTCTCAGATGCGGCTTCTTTTAATCAGGATATTGGACATTGGAACTTGTCAAGTGCAGTCAATTTGAGCTACATGTTTGATGGAGCAACCGCTTTTAATCAAGATTTGACTGATTGGTGTATACCAAATATCTACTCCATACCAAATGGTTTTGCCGCAAATAGCAGTCTTAGTTCAGCAAACTATCCACTTTGGGGAACTTGCACCCAATGTGTCTATGACCAACCTACTAATGATACAGTTTATATGTCTGAGGGCGATTCAGCCGTTTTTGAACTAACAAATGCTGGCTCATTATGGACTTTCCAATGGCAGTACTATACCGGAAGTAGTTGGGCTAATATCCAAGCACAAAATTCAGTTTTAACCGGAGGGAATTCAAGTAAGTTAACGATTAATGCCCCAACACTTTCTTTGGATGGCACGCAGTTTCGATGTGTTTTAAGTGGATGTAGCCCTGATACGTCCGATGTAGTTACACTATATGTTGAACAATACCTGGTTTGTCCAGATACTATAACTTCTCAGCCAAAAGATGCCATTATGGTGGCTGGTGACGCTGTTTCGTTCAATGTAGGATTTGGTGGCACAAATGAGCAATATGTTTGGCAATACAGTCTAGATGGTGTTAATTGGCAAAACTATGTGCCAAGCGCCAAAGCTTCAGGCGTTAATTCTAATTCTCTTGTTCTACAAGGTTTTACCGCTTCTATTAGCGGTTTAAACGTTCGAGCCATAATTAATGGCGAGTGTGATACACTTATAACAGACGTAGCAGTTTTGACTGTTATTGATAACATTCAACTTAGCATAAGTGAATTGAATAATGATTGTCAATTAGATTCTGTTCAGTTGACTTATTCAAGCAACGTTTCATTTGATAGTTTAATGTGGTCAGGTGGGTCAACCCAGTCAACAGCATGGATTAACAGAAATTCTCATCCTATAGTCTCGTTTACGGGATATTTTGTTGGTAAATCTTATTCATCTACTTATGATATTTTTAGAGGGGATTTCACTTCTCAACCTTCGGATGCTAGTGGGGCAGCAGGGACTGATTCTGCTACCTTCAGCGTTCAACACTCTGGTGCAAACGCTACCTACCAGTGGCAAGTGTTCACCGGTGGAAATTGGGTTAACCTACAAGCACAAAACTCCGTACTTTCTGGTGGTAACAGCAGCACTTTGAATTTAACGTCGTTGAGTATGACTATGAACGGTTCACAGTTCCGTTGTGTGGTTGACGACAACGGTTGTACAGACATCTCTGACGTTGTCACACTGAACGTATTTACGGTGGTAAGCTTTAACATCGTTGAAGTATCAAGAGACTGTGGAGCCGGTACAGTAACTGTATCTTACGCTTCAAATGCTCCTTTGGATGCACTCTCATGGTCCAACGGTGCATCAGGCGATACCGTTGTCTTTGACGCAACCACCTACAATACTGCCGTTGTTTCCGCAGTGATTCTCAACAACACCTATTCAGACTCGCTAGTCATTGCTCGTGGAAGCTTTACTTCACAACCTTCTGATGCTAGTGTTGTAGCAGGGGCTGATTCTGTTACCTTCAGCGTTCAACACTCCGGTGTAAACGCTACCTACCAGTGGCAAGTGTTCACCGGTGGAAATTGGATTAACCTGCAAGCACAAAACTCCGTGCTTTCGGGTGGTAAGAGCAGCACTTTGAATTTAACGTCGTTGAGTACAACCATGAACGGTTCACAGTTCCGTTGTGTGGTTGACGACAACGGTTGTACAGACATCTCTGACGTTGTCACACTAAACGTATACAATGCAGTAAGCTTTAACATCGTTGAAGTATCTAAAGACTGTGGAGCCGGTACAGTAACTGTATCTTATGCTTCAAATGCTCCTTTAGATGCACTCTCATGGTCCAACGGTGCATCAGGCGATACCGTTGTCTTTGACGCAACCACCTACAATACTGCCGTTGTTTCCGTAGTGATCCGCAACAATACCTATTCAGACTCTTTAGTCATTGCTCGTGGAAGCTTTACTTCACAGCCTTCGGACGCAAGTGGTCAAGCAGGGGCTGATTCTGCTGCCTTCAGCGTTCAACACTCTGGTATAAACGCTACCTACCAGTGGCAAGTGTTCACCGGCGGGAATTGGTTTAGCCTTCAAGCACAAAACTCCGTGCTTTCGGGTGGTAAGAGCAGCACTTTGAATTTAACGTCGTTGAGTACAACCATGAACGGTTCACAGTTCCGTTGTGTGGTTGACGACAACGGTTGTACAGACATCTCTGACGTTGTCACACTAAACGTATACAATGCAGTAAGCTTTAACATCGTTGAAGTATCTA
>Ga0181597_10001029_pt1 | contig 31472 bp, 23 predicted proteins | sample 041ome_5_FD_148647 | JGI IMG/M metagenome (GOLD analysis project Ga0181597, IMG submission 148647) | Coastal salt marsh microbial communities from the Groves Creek Marsh, Skidaway Island, Georgia - 041403US metaG (spades assembly) | ecosystem: Environmental > Aquatic > Marine > Intertidal zone...
CGCGATCGACATGACTGGGGGCGATTTCCGCGTAGCGAATCAGGAACAGTTCCCACATGCGATGATTGCGAGCCGCGCGGATTGCTTGAGATGCACCTTCCAAGGTGAGTTGATAGCCGGCTTCTCCCTGCCGTGTGAGTAAGTGATCCCGAACTGCACGATTGAGTAATGATTGAACTCGGGCCGGTTTCCAGCTTCGTTTCGTCAACAGGGAATTGAGTGTGAGCATCCGGTCGGTCATTTGGTCGCTGTGTAACATCATCCCCTCAGGAAGATTTTGCTCCAGATGTTCGTAACAGGCGCGGAGCAAATCGAGTCGGCCATGACGAATTCGCGAGAGTCGCAGGCGTCTGAGGCGAGTGATGACGCCTCGCTGCGTTCCAAAAAACATGCTGATGGTAAACAGAAATGATCCCGACAGCACAATCATGGGTCCGGTCGAGAGCAAGGGGAAAGTGGCCGAAAAAATCACTCCGGCAACAGCGCTCATGCCACCAATGCCCGCGGAAATCCAAGACATCGTGCGCAACGAATCGGTCCAGAATCGTGCTGCCGCAGCGGGAATGACGGGCAACGCCACCACGAGTAACAAGCCGACCGATTGCAGGCCAATGACTGTCACCAATACAATCAGCCCCATCAATAAACTGTCTAGTAGCAACACCGGCCAACCCTGAGCGTGGGCGAACTCCTGATCGAATGAAAGGATTGTCATCTCTTTGAACAGGAAGACAGTCACCACGATGACCAACACGGCCAGCCCCGCGAACAATTTCACATCATTGGCGAGCAGTGAAGACGTTTTCCCGAAGACAAACTGATGCAGGCCGGCAGCGTTCCCGGTGCTCATGCGTTGGACAATGGTGAAGAGCGCGACACCCACGCCGAAGAAAATACTCAGCACGATGGCGAGAGCCGCGTCGTCTTTAATGCGTGTGTAATGCTTGATGGCAAGAGTACACAGCGCACCGCACAGCCCACTGATAAACGCCCCCGTCAATAATCCCGGAAGCGATTTTCCGCTCCCAGGCTCAATCATTTCCATGACGAGATAAGCCACGCCGATTCCCGGCAGTGAAGCGTGCCCCACCACATCGCCGACCAGTGATCGCTTGCGTAACAGCATGAACGTGCCGACGACTCCTCCCGAGATACCGAGGAGGCAGGTTCCCATCAAGACAATACGCGTGTTGTAATCTTGCAGCGAGAGTGTTCTTGTCAATCGATCCGTAACGCTGCGCGTCTCTTGAGCCAACAGGTGACCAGGCGAGAAAATTGCGATGACGACAAGCAGAAACAACATCGTCCTGAAGAATGACATGCTGCGAGAGACGCCGGTCATTCTCCCATCTCCGAGAGTTTCATGCGGTGTCCGACCTGTTCCAGCAAGGCCAGTTTACCGCCATAAGTGGCACGCAGGTTTTCCTCTGTGAACACTTCTTCCACCGCACCGGCCGCCACGATTCGCATGTTGAGGAGCATCACTTCATCAAAATACTCGGTGACGGTTTGTAAGTCATGATGGACGACTAATGCCGTCTTACCGGCGGATCGCAACTCGCGTAACACATCGACAATGGCTCGTTCGGTGGCTGCATCGACTCCGATGAAAGGTTCGTCCATCAGATACAGGTCGGCATCTTGCACCAGTGCTCGTGCGAGAAAGACGCGCTGTTGCTGGCCTCCCGAAAGCTGACTGATCTGACGGTCGGCATAATCGACCAGGCCGACTCGGTCGAGAGCTTCCAGAGCCTGCTGTTTGTATTTCTTCGTGACCGGTCGGAACCAACCAATCTTCCGATAGAGGCCCATCTCGACCACTTGCCTGGCACTCACCGGAAAATCCCAATCGACCGAACCCCGTTGCGGGACATAAGCGATACGCTCTCGTTCTTTTCCGTACGGCTGACCGAACATCAACACCATCCCCGAGATACGGGGGACCAGATCGAGTGCGGCTTTGATGAGCGTACTTTTACCGGCTCCGTTCGGGCCGACAATGGCGACCAGTTTCCCGGCGGGAGCATCGTAATCAATGTCCCACAAAACCGGTTTCCGCTGATAGGCAACCGTCATGTCGTGAATCGAAAGCGGAGAGGATACCGGATGTTCGGCCCGCATTTGTTCGAGTTGTGATTGTGACATGATTTCGATTTCCGTTGAAAGAAAATCAGACCTCTCTTACTCCACCGTTTTCAACTTGCCGTGAAAACCCTCTTCCGGTGCATCTCCCCCCAAAGCGCGAGTGATCGTCGTGGCGTTATGGTCCATCATGCCGACATAGGTTCCAATGTAAGTCCCCGCCTCCCCCATGGCATCCGAGAACAGTTCACCACCAATGACAACTTTATGGCCACGACTTTCACACCCTTCGAGGAGCGCTTTGATCCCTTCCTGATTCACGCTGCTTTCGACAAAGATGGCTCCGATCTTGCGTTCGACCAGAAAACTGACGAGTTGATTGACATCATCGACACTCGCTTCGGCTTCGGTGGTGATTCCCTGTAACGCCTGCACGGGAATGTTGTAAACATCCGAAAAATATCCGAAGGCATCGTGTGCCGTGATCAAAACTCGTGAGGACTCGGGAATGGTGGCGATGGACTTTTTGGTGTATTCGTGGAGGTTGTTTAACTCGGCACGATAGACTTTGGCGTTGGTTTGATAGTCGTCGGCGTGAGTCGGATCGAACTCTGCCAACTTGTCAGCGACAAACGCCACACACTCCGACCAGATCGAGACATCCATCCAGACATGAGGGTCGTAATGCCCAGCAAACTCGGGTGGTTCGCGCAACTTGGATTTGTCGAGACCTTCGGTGACGGGGAAGACAGGAATATCGGCTCGACTGACCGACACAAAACTGTCCGTCATCCGACCTTCCAGCATCAGGCCGACATAAAAGACGATGTCCGCATCGAAGAGCGTATTCATGTCGTCGCGAGTCGGCTTATAGAGATGCGGATCGACCCCTTCATTCATCAAGCCAATGACTTCTGCATGATCGCCAGCCACTTGTCGCACGATGTCGGTCACCATGCTGCACGTCGTGACGATCATGTACGGCTGGGACGGATCGCGATCTGATGTTTGATCAGAATCGGAGTCACATCCGACCAGCGAGAAAGCCACCAGAAGTGTACTGATGGCGACGTAACAATAACGCATTGAATGACTTCCTACGCTCATGATAAATTTTTTGACTTATCAAAATCATAGGTATAGTGCAAAAATCTAGCAAGGATAAGCCTTAGAATAAGATAAAATCGTTGCGGAAATTTCTTGTTATTAAGAGCTGAAGCTCTCTCTTATTTAGGATAAGTGAACATACGAATATTTTCTATGTTGTTGAGATTTTTCATCGCCTTGACGAGATTTGAGTTTATTGGTGGTCAGGAAATAACAATGAAATTCCGACTTTCCGTGCAGGCTAATGATGACTTTCGATCTTGGCAGACTGATGATTGGTCTGTACTGGTCGCCTTGGCCGCAATTTCAGCAGAGCCGGAATCGATCGAGGAATTCTATACGGCTGTCAGTCGTTATCTCCCCAATCATCGGTGGCATGAGACGGGTGATCCGGGATCACTTGAAACGTCGAAAACAAGAGATGGCGATTGGTGTTTGATTGATCTTGATGCTCGATCTGTCATTGCGGGTGAGTCATTTGAACTCCCTGATCCCAATGGATCGTATCAGGCCACTGAGACAGATTTGTCGGTCGAGTTTCCAATTGTGTGGATCGCGATTCCCAACACTTGGCAGTACGAGTCAGTCTTAGAGAACTGGAGGACTCAACTCGCCGAACGTCGTCAATACTGGCGACGAAATGCTCGCATCGATGTGCGTGAAGTCATATATGGTCGATCGATGTTGGAGTTCGTAGTTGATCGTTGTTTTTCCCGGGAAACAACTCTTAATGGCCTCTGTCGTGATGAGGCAATTCGAGGTTTGCACGCCGAGTGGTTAATGACTAAACGCGAGGACTTACTCGGTAAAACACCTCGTGATTGGTTACTTGGGGAGCTGTCTCGTCTCCAAACAGATCTACAGCGTCGAGCCGATCAATGGTCGAGGCAAGGTTTCCCGCCAGCAGCATTGGACGAATCATCTGCTGCCTACCGACTTGGCGGGTTCGGAACGATCGAGGTGGTGATCTACTTCGAGATTATACGAACACTAATTGGTATCGCATGGGATCGAGTCGACGATCGTAAGATTAATCGAGAAGTCCTGATTTCTCAGTTAACCGAACTCCGCGACCGGATACTCGATGAAGAGCCCGATGATGGGTCGAGTGGCTACAGCAATCGACAGTTGATCGAGTTGGAACGAAAACGTATGCCGATCATCAGTGACGGTGCGCATCTTTTCGACGATTGCCCACTTTGTCGAGCGAGTGCCGAAGGAGGGCACGAGTTTGGTCCAACTTTTATGTGGTACGACGCGCATGAATTGGAATTGGAGGATGAGTTTGCATTCTCGACAATCCTCTCGCGAGTGGAATGGGAGCAAGAGCAATTGGAGTGGCGGCGAGTTGTAGAACATGATGTCCAAAAGCAGTCACAAAACGAACATCTGCGGAAAGACTCGACGACCATCTGGAGTTCAAGTTTTGTCGACTGGGAGGCGATTCGAAAAAGTCGACCCTCGCAGCTCTCAATGGCGATTGGTTTTCCCTTGGCAGAAATGATCAGCGAGTTGCAAACGTATCATGCCGATCAAAAACTCATCGACGCGATCAATAATTCTTACACGACGTTTCGCCGTTCAGAAGATTCCGCAAAGCTCCATTCCTCGGCAAAGTTGTTCAAGCAACAGTTGGAGGATGTGGCTTGTCAGTTTCCAAAGTTGATCTCGAAGAGTGCCGATCTCCAAAGTATTGTCGATGACATCCTCAGGATGAGCGACTAAACCATTCTCTATACAGGAGATTCATTAAAGAATGAACTGGTTGAAAAAACTGTCTCTGATACTTTGCGCGTTAATCGGTGTCTACTTTCTCTGCATGCCTTTCATCTTTTTTTAGCCATGACGGGCGAGTGGCCGAGCACGACGCACGTCTTATTGACCAGCGCGACTGGCAGGATCATCCTGATAGGTTCGCTTGGCGCTTTGTGGTCACGAACGACGAAATGAATATCCTTGAACCAACAAGTGAATCATGTAGTGACACTTGTGACTTCGTCACACGCGATCGGGTCTCTCCGCACGAATCTCACTTCCGTTGGTCGAGCTTTTTGGCCAGTTTGACCAGTTCGACGAACTCGCTGCGGTAGCTTTCCGGGTTGTCGCCCAATGAGCTTTCGGCGATCTCCAGGACGCTATCGTAGTTCGCATGGCCCACATACTTGGAGCCTCGCAGAATCATCCCGAACGAAGCGACCGACGCCGCAAACCGGAAATCTCGTGACTGGCGAGCCAGTTGCTCTGTTTTGTTGGCGACATTCATCTTCAACAAAGCACTGTGGTCTTCGTCCGGTTTCTTGTACCGCAATTTGACCACCATCAAATCACCATTTTTGGCGGCTTTAGTCGCTTTGAGTGGCTTCTGGAACTCCAGATCGTCGACTTCTTTATCAACCGCCTCACTGGCGGGGATCAGTTCATAGAACGCAGTGACCGTATGGCCGGCACCAATTTCTCCCGCGTCTTTGGTGTCATCGTTGAAGTCGCGAGCCGCCAGAATGCGGTTTTCGTAGCCGATCAAACGATAGCCGGCCACTTCAAGCGGATTGAACTCGATCTGAATTTTGACATCTTTGGCGATGGTGTGCAGAGTGCTGCACATTTCATCGATCAATACCTTACGGCCTTCTTGCAGTGTGTCGATGTAAGAGTAGTTGCCGTTCCCTTTGTCGGCCAACAGTTCGATCGTATTATCTTGCAAGTTACCAAAACCGAAACCGAGCGTCGTCAAAAAGACATTCGACTTGGCCTTCTCTTCGATCATGCGATGCAAGTCTCCCTGGCTGGTGATGCCGACGTTAAAGTCACCATCAGTGGCCAGAATGACGCGGTTGATGCCTCCGGGAATGAAGTTCTTGGTGGCTTGTTCGTAAGCAAGTTGAATGCCGGCGGCTCCGTTGGTTGATCCGCCCGCTCGTAAGTTATCGAGAGCGTTCATGATGATCGACTTCTGATCGCCCGAGGTGGAGGGCAAGACCACTCGTGTCCCTGAAGCATAGGTGACGATGGCGATGGAATCGTTTTCCCCCAGGTAATCGACCATCATTTTGAGACAGCTTTTGAGGAGTTCGATTTTGTTCGGCTTGTTCATTGATCCCGAGACATCAAGCAGGAAGACCAGATTGCTGGCCGGTTTCTCTTCCAGTGGAATTTCTTTCCCTTTCAAACCGATCCGCACCAATTGATGGCTTGGCTGCCAGGGACAGACAGACGCTTCCACCGTCACGGAGAACGGATCGTCTCCCACCGGAGCGGGATAGTCGTAATTGAAGTAGTTGATCATTTCCTCGATGCGGACCGCATCGGGGGGAGGCAGCATGTTGTACTGAGTCAGCATGCGACGAGTGTTACTGTACGATGCGGTATCGACATCAACAGAGAATGTGGAGAGTGGCGAATCGGTGACGACCTGAAATTCGTTTTCGATAACGGGAGCGTAATTATCGCCGCTGTTACCGGGTCCGATACCTTCAAGGCCATCGGCAATACCGCTGTAGAACCACTTCCCATTCTCGTCCCACTGCATCGTCGATTTCCGCCAGCCGAGAGGAACATCATTGTTGGGAACGACACTGTATAATTCGGTGGTAAACCCTTCCTGTAAGCCTTGGTTGTCTTTAAACAAACGGGAATGATATGGCATTTTGTTAAGACGGGGGAGTTCGGAAAGACCAAAATCCGCGTTCGATTTCATGTCACCGTTCTTCTGTTGGAACGTGATTGGTGCGTTTGGGGAGCCTGAGTTTGGTCCCGCGTAAGGGTGTCCTGGATTGGCTTGTTGTGGCGAGGCACTACGTTCGAGCGTTTCCACTTCGGAGAGTAGTCGTTCATTGCCTGGGGCTGCTTTCTTCATTTGCTCGTAGTCAATTTGAAGCTGTGTATTCTTTTGTTGTTCTGCCAGTAGCTGCTCGCGGACCGCTTTGTTTTCTCCTGATTCCGGAACCTGAAGGAGGTATGTGTCAGCTCCCGCGACAAGCTTGTCTTGTGGTATAAAAGTGGGATGGGGCGTAGAGTCCCCTTCCAACGTTGCTGATTGAAGGGTGGGCGAAAGTGCATTCATTTGTGTTTTTGCCTCTTCCGACATCGCCACTTCACCTTCGAGAGCCTCATCCTCAGGTACGAACACGCCGCTTTGCAGAATGACGCCGACGCAGAGGCAGACTCCCAGAGCGACCAGTGACGCGACCCAATTAATCACACGAGGCGACGTTGTTTCGGGTGCGGTGGGAGTCTCTTCAGTCGAAGCTGGCGCTAACACGACCGGTCGTTGTTTCCGATCAGCTAATTCGGGAGTGACGCCGCCGAGAACTTCTTCTAGGCAACGATCCATCAATTGGTCTTCGATCTCTGCGCGGATCTCTTCGTCGCTCAAATGATCGGTCGTATGATTATGATTATTCATGATTCCAACTTTCGTTGAATGCAGTTTTTGAGAAGGGCGCGGGTGCGACGTAATAACGTCTTCACGCCGTCAGGTTTCATGTCGAGAATCGCGGCAATATCGAGACGCGATTTTCGTTCTTTGTATTGAAGCTGCACGGCCTGTTTTCCGCGGCCTTCGAGTGTTTCGAGACAATCACGCAGTGCCAGCAGAGAATGATCTCCACCGTCATCACGTTCAAATCTCTCCCACACGCTGTCGGCCACTTCGGGATTTTGCAGAACCACATTTTGGTCCTGATTTCTCAGGGTGCCGAGATACAAATTGCGAGCCGTTGTTCGTAACCATGCCGACGTCTCGGCACGACTGCGATCTTCAAACGGCCCCTGCATCGCGGCGACAAACGTTTCTTGCGACAGATCATCGGCCAACTCGGGTGAACAGCCGAGAAACCGAAGGTATCTCCAGACTCCCCGTCGATGATCGCGGGAGAGTTGTTCGATGTCGCGTTGCAGTGGTTGAGTCTCCGTGGCCATGACCGTCCCTTGTGTGAAGAAAACGAAACCGGCATCGAGGTGCGTGCTTCAATACACCCTTCTAATGAATCAGGGACGCAAAAGGGTTCGGAAGATTCCCGAGAATCGTCGGAATTGGCGAAGTTTTCGATTTCCTGGTAGACGGGAAATGGGAACCCGAAGGGTGTTTTGCAGCTGATTTGAAGTATTGAACTTGATTATTCCGGCCACCTTGCCTCATCTTTTACTTCTGGAGCAGCGGCTACGCGTATGGCAACCTCGCTCGGCAACTGACAAGAGACCTGAATGAAGATGAAACACCAACTCCGGAAGCGACATGAGCATTCAACATGGCAACGATCATTGGAAGCTGAAGGATGAGTTTGCATTAACCTCGTAGGTTGGGTTAGAAGAGCGCAGCGATTCGTAACCCAACAAAAACGACCGACATCTCATTGTCCTGTTGGGTTACGCTACGCTAACCCAACCTACTGGAGATTGCTTGAAATGCACCGCCTCCTATGACAGACACTGTGTGAGAATCTGAATGATCAGAAACAGAATCATCAAGCTTTTAAGAGAAACTACTGCCCAAAACCAAAAAGGCTGTATTTTGCGAGAGTACTCTTTACTGAAACCAGGAGCCTGTGCTGCGTAGTGAGCATTGCCGTTTTTAAAGTCGTAAAATAGCCAAATTCCAAAAACTACGATCATCAAACTCAGCCCAAGTATGAACTCCATGTAATGCTCCCGCATAAACTGAATACAACAACCGAAGTAACGCAATAATGAGCCGAACAGATCTGGAAATCATCGTAAGAATTTCAAAACTGTCGAAACTCATATTATGTATGGAAGATATCACTCTCTATTCAAAAATACTTGAGTGAATTTCTTTTTGGAACTATCCGTCATGAAACATCTTCTCACTACCACCCTTTTGTGCCTCTTCCTTTTGCAGCCGTCTGTTTCTTTCGGTTGGGGACGTGGGCACGACTTGATTCATGCGTGGGCCATCGCGCATTTGCCTGACTGGCAAATCGAAAAGCTCGACAACAAGTACTGGAAGTCGCTCGGAAAAGATTACAACAAGCTGCAAGATCAACACGCGGGCGGTAAGGCGCCTCACCTCGATAAATATTGTCTTCCTCCCGGCCCAAGACTCTCCCTGCACGATGTGAATCCACCCGAGAAAAGCATCCCCGCGATGCAATGGTACCTCGAACAAACCATCGAGCGGATTCAACACCCTGACAAATTTGAGGAAGAAGACCCGCTTGACGAAGCGCTCAAATTTCTCGGTGTGTTGTGTCATTGGAATGAAGATCCCGGCTCGCCGTCGGCTCATTCCAGCCCGGTGAATGAAGCCGCATTACGAATCTTGCTGCCGCCGACAAAGGAGAAAGTCAATCTCAATTATCTGTACGGCTACGGCGGCATCAGTAATATCGGGACGTTCGAGATCCCCGACGCAGAATACACGCCGAAGTTGCTGGGGGCGAGTATTCCTGAAGTGGCTTTGAGGCTGTATCAGCATCAAGTTTTACTCGAACGAAATGCGGCCACCGGCATTATTCCCATCGTCCAATCGATCCAGAATGGCGACGGGACATTGGCCGAGAAAACCCGGTCTCGGTTGGCTCATCGGAATGCCGAGTTGATTACCGATTTGATTTACACAGTCTTCTGTTTGTCGTTTGAGCGGATCGACGAAGAAGAAGCCGAAGCGCTGGACGAGCAAGATCTCTCTGCGTGGATTTCCGAGACCGTTCCCCGGATGACGACGCATCCGTATTATGTGACACCGTTTCTGGTGGACCAATCATTTGATGCCGGTCGCAAATTGCATCCACTCAAGATTGGTGAGAAGAAATACGAAAACGGTTTCGGTATGGGTGTGCCCGCTTCGATTGATTACACGCTCACCAACGGCGGTCATTATGCGAAGATCGTTTGCGAGGTCGGTTTGCATCCCTTGGCCGGACCAACCGGGAGTGTCAACTTTCAGATCATGATTGATGGCAAAGTCGTCGCCGAGAGTGGGGTGATGACGAAATCAGAAAGTGCCAGGACATTATCGGCTGAATTGCCAAAGGAGAAGCTGTTCAAGCTGAAGCTGGTGACTGTTGCGGGAGAGGATTCAGAGTCGCTTCACAACTTGGCTGTGTGGGGAGAGCCGAAGTTGGTGGAATAACATCCCACCGGAACCCGCTCTCCGGTCGGTCTGGAGGGAACCGGAGAGCGGGCACCTGTGATCATTTCCCGACAACGATCTCGCTGTGCGTCGTTGTCGAAAACTGTCTCAGGATAAAACTTTCAGTTGCGGCATCAGGTGGAGATCACCCTTCTCCTTGAGTTGCTGCAACTTCTCATTGAGGATTCGCAAACGATCGGCAATTTGCTCGTCGTGCGAATCCCACTGCTGTCGCCAATTTTGCTGGAGGTTTTCAAACCGAGCATCCTGCTCGGAAGCCTCCTGGAGGGTCGAATCGAGTTCGTTGAGGGCCGAGGTTAAACGAACTTCTTGATCCGAAAGCGTTGGCGACGTCGGGACGGCCATGAATCAAACTCCAATTATCTCTGGGGAAAGAGTTGAGGTGAGAAATGCTGTGTGCATTAAGTTCATCGGATAAATAGAATAGAGATCTTGAGTAAGACAGTAAAAATACAGGACAGGGGAAACAATAGTAATTTGTAGCGATTATGACAGCCGGTGTTAATTTCTCACCAATGATAGAATGGAGCTGTTATTTACGAGAGAAACGTGCTGATGGTCCAATGGCGATCAGACGTTGCCGAGACAGAATCGCGGGGCAGGTTGAGCTCTGCGAGCATGTCGGCAACCTCAGAAACCGTCAGCGCGGCGTGGAGTGACTGTCGAAAGAGTTGCCGGGAATACTCGGTTTCGTTGGCAGTATGGAGGTCAACGAGAGCCTCCAGCTGATCCTCTGAATCGGGACGCATCAGATCGCGAACGAACGACAATCCACCCGGTTTGAGCACACGCACCATCTCTCGAAATGCATCGAAGGGTTCTGGTATATGATGGACAATGCTGTTCGACATCACGGCAGCAAAACCATCATTCTCGAACGGCAATTGTTTGGCGTCGGCCTTCACGATCTCGATACGTTTCGAGAGATCGTCACGTTCGATGTTTTCGCGGGCGAGCTTCAACATTTCGTCGGCAAGATCGACGGCGGTGATGTGTCCCTGTTCCGATTGACGACAGAATTCGATCGGGATCAACGCGGTTCCCGTTCCCAGATCGAGTATTCTTTTCGGGTCACTGAGTAATTCTTGCGGGCAGTCAGTCAAAAAATCAGCGACGAACAGTTCATTCACCGCCGAGTGGTCCATCTCGTCGTACTCACGAGCTTCCTGCTCGGTGTCCATCACTTCGGGTTCGAGTGTTCGGTCGATCATGGCGTTTTGCTTTGGAGACGGTGGCGTTGAGAGATACCGACTCAACTCAAGAGAACAATTTCTGGACGTGCTTGGATTTGTCTTGATACAGTTTTCGGCCGATTTTCAAACACTCTTCCTGCAATCCCTGACGTTGTTTCTCAATCAGTAATTGGACCTCTTCATCCACGGGGTGCGGTCGGACTGTTAAAGTTTCGATCATCTCACTGAGGTTTTCGAGATCGTGATCATAGCCCAGCAGGTCTGCCAGTTCGCTAAGTTTGATCAGTCGTTTTTTGGTGTTATCGTCTCGAAAGTTTTTCAGGAGTTGCGTTTGATACCAATCGTCTTTCACCCGTTTTCGCCAGTCGTGCCAATCTTCCTGCTGTCGCGATGCGGGGAGTTGTTTCCAGAGATTTCGCGACTTTCGATAGGTTTGCAGATATCCCTCAATCAGTCCGTTTCGGGAATACGTCCCACGTAGAAGATTTTCAGCAGCCGTCCGTGCTTCGAGCAATTGTTTCCGCAAAGCGTCGTTGTCGCCCTTCGACGGCGAAGACGTCTCGGTGACTGAATGTTTCTGTAAGCGTTGGAGTAAATTGTCGAGACGGTTGATGACTGTTTCATCGTCTGTCAAAAATTGCAATTTGACCAAAGTTTGTTCGATCACATCCCTGTCACGGGAGGACGATAATTGGCGTCCCAGATCGCGATAGCGGATGATTTCCTGCGTTCCCGCGGCTTCATCCACCGTTCTGACCAGTCGAAAAAGTGCCTTCAGGCGTTTGAAATCTTTTCTCAATTGATGGACAACAGCGGGCAACAAATTCTCGTTTTCTGCGAGCAGATCGAGGGCGGAATCGAGCCGATCGCGGACGACAAGCCGAATTTCTCGGGTGACTGGTTTGTCAGATTGCAGAGAGAACACGCCGAATCCTCAAAAAAGACCCTTCAAATGGGGTCCAGAAATCATCATAGTTTGTACAATAACGCCTCCGGGAGGGGAGATCCCGGAAAATCTGGAAGTCCTCAAATAATCAATGGTCGATCGATTCGACCACTCACAGCGGAGCCATCTCCGACTGACCATTCATAATGGAGAATCATGAGTCAGATCGTTATCAGCGGCCTTGGAGTCGTCACATCACTGGGAAAAAACCTGAATGAGTTCTGGGATGGCCTGATGAATGGCCGTAGCGGAATTCGTCCATTGACTCGCATGAAAACGGATGACTTGCAGGTCACCATCGGCGGGGAGATTTCCGACCTCGATCTCGACACTCTGCAAGAACATCTGGGAGATTCCATCGATGTACGGCGGATTGACTGGGCCACTCGCTTTGCCCTGGTCGCCGCACGTGAAGCATTACTCGATGCCAACCTTCCTCTCAACAGTTTGGGGGCACGTGTGGCCGTCATTCTCGGTTCGGGACTCTCGGGGATGGAAACTCTCCAGGAACAAACCGAGCGTTTGATCGAAAAAGGCCCACGTCGCGTGAGCGTCTTCACGATTCCGATGTTGATGCCAAATGCGTCACCCGCGAATATCTCTCTCGCTTATGGAGCCAAAGGCCCCGCCTATACCGTCAGCACCGCGTGTGCGTCTTCCGGTAACGCGATCATCGACGGCTACGAAATGTTGCAACGAGGCGAAGTTGATATTGTCATCAGTGGAGGCACCGAGGCCTCGTTGACACGCTTGGGGCTCGCCGCCTTCAGTAATATGAAAGCAATGAATAAAGGCTCGAACGACGAACCAGAGAAATCAGTCCGACCATTCAACAAAGAACGGCACGGCTTCATCATGTCGGAAGGTGCCGGCATCGTGATCATGGAATCAGCCGAGCATCTGGCCAAACGCGGTGGGACGGCTTACGCCGAACTGATCGGTTACGGTTCGACCTCTGACAGTTTCCATCTCGTCCAACCCGATCCCGATGCCGTCGAGGCAGTTCGTGCCATCAATCAGGCGTTTACTCAGGCAGGGTTAAATCCTGCGGAGGTCGCAGACAACATTTATGTCAACGCACACGGGACAGGCACCAAACTCAATGACGCCATGGAAACCGTGGCACTCAAGAAAGTGTTTGGCGACGCAGCTGGAAAACTTCAAGTCAGTTCGACCAAAAGTATGACCGGTCATATCATCGGTGCCTCTTGTGGTATCGAGACGGTGACCTGTGCGTTGGCGTTAAAGAACGGAAAATTACCACCGACGATCAATTACGAAGAAGCTGACCCAGATTGCGATCTTGATTATATTCCCAACGTGGCACGCGAAGCTCAAGTGGAGTATGCACTTAACAACAGTTTCGGATTTGGAGGCCACAACATCAGCTTACTCGTCAAAAAGATCTAATTCTGCTATCATCGAAAGTCCCCACGTTGCGCTGCTGAGACGATGGGTACCCCGATTCATCAAAATGGGCTCTCACTGAAATATGTGAGGGCCTTTTTTTCTTTCTCATTTCAGAGAGCTTCGAGTCGCTGAGTCACAACAAATTCACCTCGGTCGTCGGCGACGATTTTCACCGCGGCAATTTCCGGGTCGTGATCGAATAACAGCCAGGCGTCGCGGTCGGCAATCTCTTCCAGGATTTTTCGCTTACTACGCCGGGTTTCCAATTGATTCAGATCAAAACCGGTACACCATGCGGTTGGTAAGTTCCAACTCGTCGGGCAGATATCAGCCAGATAATAGAATGATTCATCCCCCTGCTCGATGACAATCGCTTGATGAAACTCGGTATGTCCACCGGTCACTAGAGATCGGATACCGGGAGCGATTTCGACATCGCCCTCAATCAATCGCAGTTGAGAGGAGTCGGTCAGCAACCCAAAATTCTCAGTGGAGTAGACATTGCGTAACTCGGGCCAGTCCGCATGGGCGACTTCCCATTCCCCTTGTTGGATGACATGCTCAGCATTAGGGAATTCGAGTTCCAGATCACCATCTTCGTTCCGGCGTGTCACGCCGCCCGCGTGGTCGAAATGGAGATGCGTGAGGATCACCATGTCGATCTCATCACGACTCACGCCACGTTCACTCAGACTCTTTTCGAGTGGATTGCCTGCTTCTGCATCGATAAACTTGCGTTGCTTGTCGCTCATTTTGGAGCCGTAACCAGTATCGATGAGGACATTTTTCTCACTCGACCGAATCAAGAGACAATTGGCGGCTTGATCGACACGATTATGTTCGTCGGATGTAACCTTTCGCGACCAAAGCGATTTTGGAACGACCGAAAACATCGTGCCGCCGTCCACTTTGAATCGACCACCCGAAACCGTTTGAAGCTGCCAATCGTCAACCTGCATCCTGTTTCCTCTGTGAATTCTTGCTGGAGATCGCGGTTCTTTAACCAGACACTTACACAATCTAACCGAGATCACCCCAAGATGACCACTCCCCAAAAACCTTCTCGAATATTGCAGCTTGCCGCCATCTATAATCTGTTGTGGGGAGCCGTCGTGGTGCTTTTGCCGGAGCAATCATTCCAGTGGGCAGGATTCGATGAACCGGCCCTCTATCCGCAATTGTGGCAATGCATCGGCATGATCGTGGGAGTGTACGGCATCGGTTATGGAATCGCCGCGTATGATTACGTCCGACACTGGCCCATTGTGTTGGTCGGGTTGCTGGGCAAGATTTTCGGGCCGATTGGTTTCTTGCAGGCGGCCCTTGCCGGTGATCTTCCCTGGACCATGTTTCGCTGTACGTTGTTCAACGATTTGATCTGGTGGATTCCGTTCGCCATGATTCTCTGGCGATGCTATCAACACTCATCAGGGAACAAGCCAATCAACGGAAATGAATTCATTGATGATTGAGCCGCCAGTGCAAGCTGGCCGGGCACGATGATGGCATATTTGATCCGAAACGAACCACAAACGCACGACTCAGGTTGACCCGTGGATCACTCAACTTCGGTGAAGAAGTAACACAGGATATGCGTCAGCACGAAGAAGCAATCTTCGAGGCGACCCATGTGGCCGTGAGGCACCGTCATCGGAATGGTGACGGCATCTTTCAACTTTCCACCTTCGCTGGTGGTTAAGCCGACAGTCGTGCAGCCGACAGAGTTCGCATACTCAATCGCGTTTAACACATTCGCACTGTTACCACTCCCCGAGATGCCGATCAGCATGTCGCCTTCCTCAGCGAAGTTCTTGAGCGGCTCGACAAAGACGGTGTCGTAACCTTCATCGTTTGCGTAGGCGGTCAGAGTCGAGATGCTGTCAGAGAGACAGATCATTTTGAAGCGGGACGGCTTCCGCAATGACGCACATTTGACGATATCCACCACCATTTGTGCCGCGATGGAGGAGCTGCCCCCGTTGCCACAAATGTAGACCGTTTTTCCCGAGTCACGTACTTTGCGCATGGCGGCAATGGTTTCGGCGACTTGGGCAGTATCGAGCTTCGGCAACAAATCGTGAAGCTGCGAGATATAATCCTTGGCAAATTGCTCGTCAGACATCGGTATCCTTCCCGAGGTATTTCAGTGTGTAATCAATGATTTTTAGCGGGATCGACAAATTCTCGCAACCTCAAAGCGGGGTTGGAGATGGGGGTTGAAACAGCGGTATTTCCCGCTTCAGCGTGAAATACCCCCGGCAGGATTCGAACCTGCGACACCAGCTTTAGGAAAGCTGTGCTCTATCCCCTGAGCTACGAGGGCCAATCTTTCGACAAACAGACAGTTTAGCAGCCCTGCTGGTTCTGCGGAAGCGGGAGAGTTCGATACGTTCGTACCAATTCAATTCGAATTAACTGGGTGGTTAGGCAAGTTGTAACGGTTAATCTCGATAGATTGCATCCTTCATGACCCATTAGCTCAAGTCGATGTGATGTTCCAACATTGCTATCTCCGAAATTCAACTTCGTAGGGCTCCGGCGCTCGGTGAAATCCCTATGCCCTCACTGATGACTCAAATAATCAGTGGGTAAATTTTACAACGGCATGAAAAGCCTGTTTGCGTTTCCAAGGAAGGGATTCAGGACATGAAAGTTTCTGGTTTTACATCCGTCGTCGCTGCTCTGGCGCTTTCGATTGGTTCTCAAGCGATCCAAGCTCAGCAGCCCGAAGTCAGTCCCTCAACTCCTTTGGAATCCGTTGTTCCTTCTCTCGTCAAAACGAGTGCTGAGTACAATCTTTTCAATTCACATGCATCAACCTGCGATTCGTGCGGAAGCACCGGTGCCTGTTGCGATACTGGATGTCTCAGTGGCGGTGGATTCTCACTCCAAGATATGTTGTGTGGCGACGACTCATTCGCTGCAATCTACGGTTGGACACAACTCGGTTACCATTCCGAGAGCACTGGTCTCTTCAATACTCACCCGGACGGACTTCGTCTTCACCAACAATGGTTGGGTATGAAACGCGAAGCCGATGGTAGCTGTGGTGTAGACTACGGCTTTGGTGTCGATTTACTTTACGGTTACGACGCAGCAGATACTCAAGCATTCGGCGGGGAAGCCGGTTCTTGGGATACTCAATGGAATCACGGCAGCACCGGTTGGGCGTTGCCACAAGTTTACGGTGAAATTGCTGCTGGCGACTGGTCGGTCAGAGCCGGTCACTTTTACACCCTCGTCGGTTACGAAGTGGTTCAAGCTCCTGATAACTTCTTCTATAGCCATGCCTTCACTCAGTACACCATCGAGCCATTTACTCATACGGGTGCCTACGCGACCTATAGTGGAATCGAGAACGTCACAGTTTATGGTGGTTGGACGGCAGGTTGGGATACCGGTTTCAATCAGTTCGACAGTTTCCCCGAATCCGATGGTAGCAACTTTCTCGGCGGTATCAGCCTGGAACTGACTGAAGCCATGACATTGACATACATCACCACCTTTGGTGACTTTGGTCAAGCCGCTGGTGTCCCCTTCGCGAGTGATGGAACAGCCATGTTTGCCGGTGTGCCTGTCGCTGCTGGCCTCACTGCCTCTCCCGCAGATGGTTATGAACACAGTTTGGTGTTGTCGTACGACGCAAGTGACGACTTAACGTTCGTCCTTCAATCGGATTACCTCGGCCTGTACGACATCAACTTCCGAGATGCCATGGGTACTTCAGTGGCAACTGGCCAACGTGAAGCCTTCTCGTTGAACGGATATGCGTTCTACACGATCAACGATACGCTGGCATTCGGTCAACGTCTCGAATGGCTACACCTTCGTGACGAAGCCCGAATGAATGGAATGTACCTGTCCAGCTTGTCCAGTAGTAACCAGGAGTTTTACGACACCGCTGGCTTGAATATCAAACTGCATGAGAACGTCATGCTTCGTCCTGAATACAGATACCAATGGGCGACCAACGAAGTGAATCCGTTTATCGGTGGAAACATGAACGCTTCGAGCTTTGGTATGGATATGGTTCTGACCTACTGATCAATCATCATTGCCTGCTGAGATTAAATGTTCCTCTCAGCATGACAATGATAGTAATCACGACTCCAACAGTTTGTCTTTTGACATGACATACTGTTGGAGTTTTTTTGTTGCCTGAATTCAATGTTCAGCAGGTATCGATACAAGCGAGAGCTTTGGAACACACTTTTAGACGGAGAACCGAATTCATTCTTTTACGCATCGCAATTTGTTGATCTGTATTCTAAAATAGTTCTAGAAGCCACAAGCTCCGCGCTCTCGTCACCTTTCGATTTGAACTCATAATGAATACCTCCCGACATCCCAATCGCAGAGAGCTTTTACGAACCGGGCTCCTTGGCTTTACCGGTTTGACTCTTCCCGGCTTATACCGGGCGCGGGCCGAAGCGGCCGCAACTGCGAAAAAATCGGACACTGCCATCATTCTGGTCTGGCTGCGTGGAGGGCAAAGCCATCTCGATACGTTCGACATGAAGCCAATGGCGACATCCGACTATCGAGGGCCGTTCAGTCCTATCGATTCGAACGTCCCCGGCATCCAGATTACGGAACTGTATCCGAAATTGTCGCAATGTGCTGACCGGTTCGCATTGCTTCGTTCGGTGGCCCATGATGCGGGTGGTCATCCGGCGGGTTCATTGCGGGTTTTGGGAGGCGATCCCGCGTCTACCGACAAGCCGGCACCCACCTATCCCGACTGGATGTCGATTGTCAGTTATCTGCGACACAAACCGACTCAGCAATTTCCCAACTATGTCGCCATCAATCCCGTTGATCGTTACGATTCGTTTCAGATTGCCGGCCCCGCTTATCTGGGCCCTTCTTACGAACCGTTCAAGATCACCGGTAATCCCGATTCGCCCGACTTCTCTGTACCGAATGTCGGCTTCAAAGACGAGAATACGCAACGACGGATCGAAGATCGCGCCGAGTTGAAAAACAAGATCGATCTCATGCGGCGGGACATCGATCAAACCGGACTGATGCGCGCGTTCGACAATTTTGAGTCTCAGGCTTTAAGGTTACTCTCCAGTCCGGAAGCCGCCCGCGCTTTTGATTTGACTCAAGAAGAAGACAAGCTTCGCGATCGCTACGGACGAAACGCGTGGGGTCAGCAATGCCTGATGGCTCGGCGACTTGTCGAAGCCGGTGTGGACATTGTGACGACCGAGTTCGATGGGCCGTTATGTGGACGTGTTGCCAACTGGGACGACCACGCCGTCAACCATCACGTCTTTGACGCCAATGCCCATCGTGCCCCGTTTTACGATCAGGCGATTTCTGCCTTGATTGAAGACCTTTACGACCGTGGTCTCGACAAACGTGTGATGGTCGTGGTGACGGGCGAATTCGGACGCACGCCGCGCATTTCGAATGTCGCCAGTAGTGGGGGAGGAGTGGCGAGTGCCGCCAAAGGGACCGTCCAACCGGGACGAGATCATTGGCCGCGTGCCAACACGATGTTGTTTGCCGGCGGCGGCATCGAAACCGGACAGATAATTGGTGCGACCGATGCACGTGGAGAAGACCCGATTTCCCGCCGCGTGACGCCTTACGATTTTCTCATGACGATCTTTCATCATCTCGGCTTCGACCCCGTGCAACTCGCTTTGAAGAATTTCGCCGGTCGCCGAAACCCGATTTTTTCCAAAGGCGATCCGATCTCGGAACTCATCTAACGAGCCAACTACTCACTCTACCTTCACCAGCATTACCGAGCGCAGTTTGAATAACGAATCGCGGCGGACGGGGCCGATGCTTTGTAGCATGATGCGAGTCAGGCCCGCGTCTAATGTGACCGTACCATGTTCGTGGATTTCGAATTCGTCCCACGACGATGTTTCATTCACAGTTTGATCTATTTCCTGACGACCCGCCGTGATGCGGAACCGATTGCCGGAGTGGACCGGATCGCACGAGTAATCGATGAAGACTTTGTATTGCCCCGGCTCGGTCACTTCGAGTTTCCAGACTGACCGGTCTTCAGGGTGACTCCAGGTTTCCAGGTTGTCGTATTTGTCAGAGTAGCCGATACTCGGTCCATACAAGTACGCGATCGATGCCGACAATGAGATCCGGGACGAATCCTGTTTCACCAGACGTGGCGACAAGCCGGGAAACGACTTCGCATCGGGGCCGAGTTCGGAGACGTACGCCAAGAGGTCAGCGAGCTGCCGTTCGTTGAGTTCTTTTTCGAGTCCTTCCGGCATCAAAGATTTTCCGGTCGAGCGGAGAATATCGAGATCGTTGTACAGAATCTCGGCACGTTTTTTCTCTTTTGCTTCCAACACGATAGATGTTGCCGTTTCGCTGACAAGACGCCCGGTCTGTTGTTTTCCGTCATTCGTGACGGCAATGTATTCGATAAACTTGTCTTCGACGGCCGCGTTCGGATCGAGAATTGAAACATACAGGGCTGCGGGGGAACGATTGGTGATCGCCGTCAAGTCGGGACCGACCTCGTGGCCTTCCTTTTTGATTTGATGACATTGCGAACAATGCTTTTTGAACAACAATTGTCCGGCATCGGCATTGCCATAGATCGTCATGGCATCCTTGAGAGATGTCAGCACTTCGGCGCGGGAGGTTGGTTGGCCGAACACTTCTTCGGCCTGTTTGCGAAAGGATTCGTCGGCATGTTGCAGGAATCGTTGTTGATCTGAAGGGGAAATTTCGGTCACGGCGACAGTTTTGTTCCTCACGGCGGTCAGCAGAAGTTTCATGCTGGTGTCGTGTTGCATCAGCTTGGAGAGCAATGTTGATTTCAACGTCGGAGTGAGCGAATCCCAATCGGCAAGCAACTGTGAATAGACATTCTCTCCTGCTCTTTGGCTGAGAATTTCTAACGCCGCGGTTTGTAGCGGTAATGGCGATCCCGGTCCGATTAGTTCTGCCAATCTCTGGATCGTCTGCTGATCGACTCCCAACGAATTACCAAGACAGCCGACGGCAACGGCACGTTGTTTCAGATCGGCTGATTGATCGAAGGCGAGTTCGAGAGCACGTTGGTTGATCTCATCAATGGCCGATTTGAGAGTTTCATCTTCTGCCGCGATGGATTCGAGCAGCTTCCGTTGATTACCAACACTGGTAAGCAATTGTGACCAGTCATTGAGATTTTTCGTGGAGGCATTGGCCAGCAGGATTTTAGTCGCCGTTTGTGTTTGCTTGAGACCGAGAGCGGTTTTTAGCAGAGGAGTCATAATAGGAAGTTCTCGCGCGCGGTTGGATTCAAGAATCATCTCAGTTGCCGTTGAGAGATTGTGCTCGTTGAGTGAACTGGCAACTGCAGCAATCAGGTAGGGATCATTTTGATCCTGCAACACAATGGTCGCTAATCCCCTTCCCGCCTCATGAGAATTCCATTGCCCAAAAGCATAGGCCAACTGCTGAAGCAGCTGAGGCTCTTTTGTTTGCGCGAATTGCAGCCATTCCGCACCAATCTTTGGATCGTCGTTCACGTAATCTTCAGAGACACGGACGAGTTGCCGCGTGAACTGAGGATCTGGGCGGGCAGACTGTTTCAGTAGGGAGAGTATTCCTGCAGGGGTGATCATTCCAAAATTTGGGTCATTCTGATGATTTTTTGCCTCCACAACTGCTAACGCATGAATTCTGGCAATGCTCGACTTGTGGAAAAATAAGGTTTCAATCAAAGCATCGGTTGCGCCTTCGTCTCCGTCATTCCAGATCAGCCATTGGCTGGCCATGTCGCGAACTGTCCCGTTGGGAGATTCGAGCAGATCGACGATGGCCGCTTGAGGAAGTTTGTCGAGATTGGGGATCGGTCGTGGATCGTCCTCGGGAACGATGCGATATATGCGACCCATGTTGTCACCCGCGCGAACGTCGAGTTGTCTTTGCTGATGCCCGGGGATCCATTTGGGATGTTCGATGACAAAACGATACATGTCGGCCACCCAGAGACAACCATCAGGTCCGGTGCGAATCATCGCGGGGCGTGACCAGTTATCCGTCGAGGCGAAGAATTCACTCTCTTTCTCTTCAGGAGCGCGTGAGCTTTTGAACGTCACCCCTTCTTTGCGCAGAATTTCGCGATGAACAAGATTATGGACCGGCTCGCAGACGAATGAGTTGCCCGCGTATTGTTCTCCGAGATAACTGTCGCGGTAGATGATCGGACTGCACGCCGACGTGAATCGGTTGGCTCGGCTGAAATCATTGAAGCGTCCCAATGTTCGACTGGCGGGATAAACGGGGGCGGCTCCCGGTTGATCGGCGACCATCACTTTGGCGTCTGGAAAGACAACATACGGATTTCGCTGTAAGTAACATTGATCGAGGACGTAATGCCACATCGGGTTACTGTTGTTACCGCCGAACCAGTTTCCATAATCATCGCGGTTGATGCCGAACTGTGTATTCCCGGAGACGGCTTCGAGTTCTCCTGTGTCGGGTCGGATGCGTAAATCCCGACGACGAACATTGACGCTCTCACCGGTCTTGTTCGATTCGATTTCGCCACCACTGTCGCCGTTACCAATATACAACCAGTTATCGAGTCCCCAGCGGAGGCCGTTGACGCGGTGTTGTTGATTCCCTTCCCCAAATCCTGCGTAGAGGATTTTCGTTTCATCGGCGACATCATCACCATTCAGGTCTGTGGCAGAGAGAATATTGGGGGCCGCCGTGATCAGGATCTGGTCCTGATAAATTTTAATACCTGTTGGGAACGGCAGATTGTCGAGGAAGACAGTCGACGAATCGTACTTTCCATCACCGTTGGTATCGCGGAGGACTTTTACTTTTCCCCCCGGCTTCCCTTCTCCATCAAGACCAGAGGGATAATCGCCCATCTCGACGACCCACAACGAACCGTCCATGCCCCAATCAAAAGCGACCGGATCCATGACCAATGGTTCGGCTGCGACGAGTTCGAGCTTCAGCCCCTTGGGCAATTTGAAGGATTGCAAAGCCTCCGTGGGAGATTTGGGAGGTGGGAAATTCTGTTGCAGTTCTTTCGAATAAAACTGGGGAGACAGAATCGATTGGACGGTGTCGAGAATGAGTTCTTCGACAACCGGACTCAGTTGATTGGGTCGACGGTAATAAATCATCGAGTAATCGGCCTCGTAGCCCTGCTCATCGAGAATGCGGCGGGAAGGGATGTAACAGGGGACATCGTTGGCGTAAGCGGTGACCCACAAACGGTCACCGGCAAACTTCTCGTACATGGTGAGTGAGTAATCGCAGACAACTTCTCCCGCGAGAAAGACCATTGCCAGATCATCACCGAAGGTGAGTGTCGAGATGGCGTAATCGAGGGACTTTGGCAGCGGACCTTCCTGTTTCAGTTTGTCGAGAAAGTAACGACCATAAACGCCCCGTTGTCCCGGTTGGTCCGCGTAGGCTTGCCACTCTTCTTGAGTGCGGTGAGTTTTGTAGGGAAGTTTGACGGTTTTGAATTTTCCCGTGATGTCGGAAGAGAGCGGTTTCAATTCCGTCTTCAATAATCGGTTTACTTCCTTGCGGAAAGCTTCTCCATGCTGCTGTGCGAATGAGAGTTGATCGTTACTCCCGCGAGGTTCGGGATTGGCGTCGGCTCCCGCTCCGATGGAAACGAGAGCGATGGCCCCCTCATGATCGGCTTCGAGATTTGCGGAAGCAAAGCCGGCCCAGTCGCCACAGATCTTGTTGAATGATGGCCCCAGTGTGGTGCAGTGACAGGCATAGTTCGACCAGATGGCGATCGGCTTGCCCGATTCGTCTTTGGCGACAAGGATCGGCAGTCGATGATCGACGGGGCCTTCGGGATTGATGCCGAACCCGGTCCACTTACCCTCTTTCAATTTCCGTCGATTCACGGCGAAACCGACTTCCCCTTCGGCATGAAACAACCGACCCGGTTGACGATTGTCGAGGGCATGAGTAGCAGCGGAGACGATCAAGTCGACGAGTCGTGTCGTGTAATCGTCGATCCGTTCCTGTTCCGGTTCGCGGATGGTGTCACCGAGAATGTTCGGACAGACACCGTTCACGCAGGGACCATTGTGAGTGTGCGTGGCACACAAGATGAACTTGTCCTTTGCGACGGCATACTTCATGTTGATGCGCGCCAGCGCCGCCGACCGCAATTCGGGCGTGATGCCGAGCAGTTCGACGGTCACAATCACGGTCGGTCCATCATCATCAGAGCCGATGGCCAACGCGCGAGCTTGCAGCTTTTGCTCGACTCCCTCTGCTTCGACAGGACGACTTCCATAACCGGTCAGTCGAATCGGATAAGGAGGAGTGATATCGACTTTCGCGGCTCCCACCGGAACAACGAGCGGTTGTTCTTCGGCGTGAAGTCTGTTCGGGAGCAGGAAAATCGAGAGCAGCAAGGCTGAAACAGAGAGTCGAAACATGCGTCACCTGAAGAAAGATCGAATCAGATCGGGCGCGAGCAGATTCCATCGTAACTGTCTGTGGATCGAAATGCGAAGAGAGAGTTTCCAACAAGAGAGATTTTATCATTGCGGTCAAGATTGTTCGGGCGGTCCGATGTCGCTCGTTGTATTTCGAGTGTTGTCTGATGATAATCGAACGAGTTAGAAACCTTATTAAAAAGTCACCTCATGAAATACATTTTCTTGCTGCTGTTCTTTGTTCCCACCCTATGTCTGGCCGGTAACATTCCCGGTAAGCCACTCGCTCAAAAAGGGACGCTCATTTTCTCCGACGATTTTGAACGCGAAGATCTCGGCGAATGGAAAACGATCATTCCCGCGTTCGCCGTGAAAGATGGCGTGCTGAAAGGTTGGCAGGCCAAAGACGATCATGGAGCCGTCGGACGGATCTATCGCCCGATGAAAGATGTGATTGTCGAATTCAAATTCAAGCTGGAGGGTTCCAAACAGTTCAATGTCGTGTTTGACGACAAGAACTATAAAGGCTCGCACGCCGGCCATATTTTGCGGGTGGCCTTCGCACCAACTCAGATTCGTCTGGGTGATGACAAGGAAGGCATCATGAGAAACGACATCTTCAAGATGAGACGCGATCCTCAACAAAAAGCTGCCGCCAACAAACTGCTGGAAGGCCGTGGCTCGATTGCCAAGGTGAAAGTCGAACCCGGAGAATGGCACGATGTGGTCATCGAAATTGTCGGCGACCGGATGCGTGTGAGTTATGACGGAATTGCTGTTGGTTATCTGCAATCTCCCGGTTTGGCGCATGAGACCAAACAGAGCGTCCATTTTACTGTGACTGGCTCGGGGGTTTTGTACGATGATGTGAAGATCTGGAACGTGAAGTGAGAAATCAGAGCATGATTGATCTTTGGTTTCCAAGGAGAACTTGGCTACAAGCCGTGTGAATCTACTTTTTTCGGGATCTCCGGAACATCTCTTGGTATTCCCCATAAGCTTTTTCAACGTCGTTTTCTGTAATTATGATTTGCCAGGAAACACGTTTGAGATCTACCCCACATACGGGGCAACGTAATAAATGCTTGATCCCATCCATCTGGTCCCATAAACGTTTACCACAGTTTTCGCTCACTTTGTCAAAAATTTCTTTTCCACGGGAGGCCAAGAGATATTTGTGCTTTCGCTTTCTAATCAGCTTTGCAGAATGCAGATGATTTAGGGCAACAAACATTTCGTCGTGATTTGGGATTGCATGGTTGATTGCGTCGGCAACTGCAATGATATCCGCCAGAGAGCACGGTTTTTGGCTTCCTTGAATATGTACACTCTTGAGGATCCAAGTATCTGCAAAACTGAATTCAGGGGCTTTCGCAGATCCACGAGCGATTTGGAATTGCTCTGGATGTAAAAGTAGTCGTTTACCAATTTTGATGATCTGATTTTCATTCACTAATTCTTGGAGCGAGTTGTTGAGAGTTTGAAGGGTGATTTTTTTCGGAGATGGTACTTCAAGAAAGCATTCCAAAGCGGACACTGTCATTCCCACATATCTATTAAAAGTGACGGCTTTAAATATCTTCGATTTGAGGATTTTGAGATCATTCGACATGAGCTATTCCAAAGAGGTTGCAATTTATGTTTTTTACCATTCAGCTGTTCAGAACGATAATCATTAGAGCTTAGATCAAAGTAACATCCCGTTCTGCCAAATTCTTCAAAGACTTCGTGTAGAATTGACGTTATTGATTGTTCAGTTTACTTGTCCTTATTTCGTTTGGTGATCGGTTTTCATATGCCCCACAATTTCCGACAAAAACTGCGTGATCTCGAACCGCTCATCGGTACGATGATCACTCTCGATACACCGGCCACGGCAGAAATTCTGGCCGAACTCGGATTCGACTGGTTCTTTGTGGACGGCGAGCATGGTCCGCTCGAATCTTCTGAACTGCTCGGCATCCTGCGTGCCGTCGATCACAAAGTCCCATGTGTCGTGCGAGTGCCGGCAGCCGAAGAAACGCCCATCAAAAAGGTACTCGACATCGGAGCGGCAGGCGTGATCGTGCCGATGGTCAATACAGCAGAACAGGCGGCGGATGTCGTTAAATATGCACGCTACGCTCCGGCAGGTTCACGCGGCGTGGGACTGGCCCGTGCGCATGGATACGGCTTGAAGTTCAGTGAGTATGTGGAATCGGCCAATGACGAAGTGGCCGTCATTGTTCAAACCGAACATATCGACTCCGTGAACAATATTGAGAAGATCGTAGCAGTGGAAGGAATCGATGCGATTCAGTTAGGCCCTTATGACCTCTCTGCCAGCATGGGAAAAATGGGACAGGTCGATGATCCCGAAGTGGTCGAGGCAATCGACCATGTCATTAAAACGTGTCAGGCAGCGGGACTGGCCATCGGATGGTTCGGCGTGACTGCCGACGCGGTGAAGCCATATCTCGATCGAGGATGCACTTTGATGACGGCGGGAGTCGATACTTTAATGCTGGCCTCTGCCGGAAAACGTCTGTTGGAGACGATGCGTTCCTGATTGGCGTCCTCTCATTTTCTTTTACATTTTGTCTGCTTTTGTGCTATAATAGAGGTACCAAAGTGATTTCCGGGGGTTTATTCCCGGTGACTTTGGTCCTTCCACTCATGATCGTTATCGGGCATTCCCGACAACGATGCCCGCCCATAAGATGTGATTCACCATGCAGATAAAATTTATCCAACTCGTATCTATCATTGCGCTGGGGTGTTTCGCCTTGGCTGCGAAGAGTTTACGCGCTGTCGAACCTCCCAAACTGACTCAGAAATTCATCAATAACCAATGTGTGACTTGTCACGAAGGGGAGTCGGCTGAGGGAGCACTCGATCTGACAAAGCTCTCGACTCAACTGACTCAGCCGGGAACTCTGGCAAGCTGGATCAGAATCGTTGATCGCGTGCATGAAGGGGAGATGCCGCCTCCAGATGCGAGTGACCTTTCAGAAAAGCAACGTGACGATTTTGCTAAGCAAACTGGAGATTGGTTGCGTCGGCATCAAACAACGCAGTGGAACCAAATAGGACGGGTGCAAGGACGTCGTTTGACCAACCTGCAACTTGAACGATCTCTGCATCACGTCCTGGGGATTGATATTCCTTTGGCGAGCCGCATGCCGGAAGAACCGAAGTCGAACGGCTTCACAACGGTTGCCGACGGGCAAAGCATGTCGCATTTTCAATTGCAACAACATCTGGACATTGTCGATCTCGCACTCGATGAGGCATTCCAGCGAGCGACTGAACAAGATGACCTGAACTCCAAACATTTCTCGGCCCAGCAAATTGCCCGCAACAATCCAAAGCGTCGCTGCCGCGAACCGGAAATGATTGATGGCTTTGCCGTCACCTGGTCATCTCGACTCATCTTTTACGGACGTTTGCCGGCAACGACTGCACGCGAAGACGGTTGGTATCGATTCACGGTGCGGGCGAAAGCTCTCAAGCCTCCCGAAGATCGTGGGGTTTGGTGTACCGTTCGCACGGGACATTGTGTATCCAGTGCCCCATTGCTGAATTGGGTGGGATCATTCGAGGCGACCAAAGAAGTTCAAGAATGGACGTTTACAACCTGGCTGCCAAAAGGTGAGATGCTCGAAATTCGACCGGGTGACGACACATTGAAAATGGGCCGGTTTGCCGGCGGTCAAGTCGGTACGGGAGAAGGAGGTCCGCAGAATCTTCCCGGAGTTGCCATCGAGAGTCTGGTGATGGAACAGATTCATCACGGTGACTCCTCGAAAAAGATACGAAAAATTCTGTTTGACGATTTGGACATCAAGTCGGCCAAGAATTGGCGTGATGCGAAGCTGCTTTCCGAACAACCAAAACAAGACATCGAACGTCTGATGCAAAGCTTTGCCGAACGGACCTTTCGGCGACCCGTTGATCGGTCGGTGGTGATGCCGTTCGTAAATCTCGCTCGGCAATCGATGGATGAGGGTGAACCGCTGATGGACGCATTGCGGGCCGGTTATCGTGCCCTGCTCTGCTCTCCTCGATTTCTGTATTTCTATGAAGAGCCGGGACCGCTCGACGATTATTCCATTGCGTCGCGATTGAGTTATCTCCTGTGGAACGGACCACCCGACGAAGAGCTGTTGTCGCTGGCAAAACAAGGCAAGCTGCACGACAAACGCGTCTTACAGGACCAGGTTGATCGGATGTTGGCCGAACCCGAAGGGAAGAATTTCATTCCCGATTTTGCGGCTCAATGGCTCGACTTGAGTGAGATTGGATTCACAACTCCTGATCGTCGTTTGTATCCCGATTTCGATGTCATCGTGCAACAATCGATGGTGGCCGAGACCGAAACATTTCTGCAAACGATGCTCGATCAGAATGAAAGTGTGACACGTTTCATCGATGCCGAGGAGACTTACCTCAACGAGCGGTTAGCCCGATATTACGGAGTGGAAGGAGTGACGGGTGACGAGATGCAACCGGTCGCTTTCAAGCCGGACCATTTTCGGGGAGGATTATTGACTCAGGGGGCGATCATGAAAGTGACTGCCGACGGCACCAACACTTCCCCCGTAATTCGAGGAGTCTGGATTTCTGAACGTCTATTGGGACAGGAAATTCCTCCACCTCCCGCCAATGTGCCGGCCATCGAACCCGATATTCGGGGTGCGACCACCATTCGCGAAATGTTGGAAAAACACAAATCGAACACTTCTTGTGCGGCGTGCCACCGAAAAATCGATCCTCCCGGATTTGCCTTGGAGAATATCGACCCGGCTGGACGATGGCGAGAGACATACATTGCCTACAATGGGCGAAAACGAATCAAAGGTCCAGAGATTGATCCCAGCGAAGTGTTGCCGGAAGGTGGCGAGTTTCATTCGTTGCGAGAGTTCCAGAAGCTGGTGATGGCAAATCCGGAGAAACTGGCTGGCAATCTGGCAGAAAAACTGCTCACCTACGGAACGGGGGCTCCTGTCACTTATGCCGAGCGCGAAGAAGTCAAACAGATCGCTCAACAGACCGAAGAAGACAATTACGGTTTTCGATCGATCCTGAAAGCCGTGGTCACCAGCGACACGTTCTTGACCAAATAATCACGAATTCAAATCACCTCTTTAGAGGATATTATCATGAGTCATATTTTTCACGTCAATCGAGGACATCAATTAAATCGTCGCACGCTGCTCAAAGGAGCGGGAGTCGCGATGAGCTTGCCTTGGCTGTCGGCCATGCAACGTGCATTTGCCGGTCCGGGAGAGTCTGCGCCACCACGCCGTTTTGTGGCCATGACGTTGGGTCTTGGTTTGATTGGTGACAACCTGAACCCAAAACAAGCTGGCAAAGGGTACGAATCGAGTCTTTATTTGAAAGCCCTCGAAGATATCCGCGACAAGTACACCGTGGTCTCGGGGTCATCGCACCCTGAAGTGACCGGTGGTCATCGCGCGGAAGCCAGTATTCTGACCGCACAACCGATGGGTCGAGATGGGCAATCGAGTAACTCCATTTCGATCGATCAACATATGGCCAAGTACTTAGGTCATCACACGCGTTATCCATCGCTGGTGCTCAGTAGTCGTGGAAGTAACAGCCCTTCGTATACCGAAAACGGTTCGATGATTCCGGCCGAAGACTCTCCATCGCGGTTATTTACTCAACTGTTTATTGATGACTCTCCTGCCGAACAGGCACGGCAAGCCCGCCGTCTGCAGGAAGGTCAAAGTATCATGGATTTGGTGCAGGAAGATTCGAAACGATTGTCGAAACAATTGGGAAAAGGGGATCAAGACCGACTGGATTCCTACTTCACCAGTGTTCGCGATTTGGAAAACCGTCTGGCGGCTTCCGAAGCGTGGGTGAATCGTCCCAAGCCGAAGGTTGATGCCAAGAAGCCGGTTGATATTCGCAACAACAACGACTTTGTGGGTCAGCAGAAATTGATGACCGACATGATCAAACTGGCTTTGAAAACCGATTCGTCTCGCTTCATCACGTATCACTTGGGGAGCGGCAGCGGTATTGTGCCGATTGAGGGCGTGGATGAAGGATACCACTCACTCAGTCACCACGGTCGTGACGAAGAGAAATTGGATCAGTTGGCGTTGGTCGAAATGGCTATCATTTCTACCTGGGGCAACTTCCTGCGTGAACTCGATGCGGAAGACGACAATGGGCACAGCCTGCTCGATCAAACTTCGGTCTTCCTGACCAGTAACCTCGGGAATTCTTCCAACCACGACAACCGCAATATGCCGGTCTTGTTGGCCGGTGGTGGCTTCCAACATGGTCAACACCTGGCATTCGACCAGAAGAACAATTACCCGTTGCCGAACCTGTATGTCAGCTTATTGCAACGTATGGGCCTGGAAACCGACCAGTTCAAAACGAGTACGGGAACTTTGACCGGGTTGGATATGAAGTCGTAAGTTGTTGTCCTTTTGGTTTCAGCGATTGATAGAATTTAATCTATCATCACTTATTACAGCAAGAATTGCCTTATGAAACCAACGGCAATGGAACCTTTCGGGCACCGTTGGCGTTGCCATGTTTGTAGAGCTTCCGTCATCATACAAACAAGTTACTTTGGTGATGCCACATGTTCAAAATGTGGCAGCCTTCTCTGGCCTCGCCCTCCTCGGGATCAAGAAGCTGTGCGCGCAAGGAACCTGCTTTCTCACTCGGGAGCCAAATTTGGAATTGATCGAGAGAATCTTAGCTGGAAAATCCAATTCTCTCATCTGGAAATCCAAGAGAAGACGACTAAGCGATTGAAACAGATTGGGCCAATTACAGAACTCTATCTCTACGATTGTCGGCTTTCTGAACTTTCAATCTCAATACTCTCCGATTTACAGACTTTAGAAGTGCTGGAACTGAGTAGTACAAACATTACTGAAAAATCGCTCGCGCTGGTGAATCGATTAACTCAATTAGAATTACTCGCTCTGGATGAAACAAATATTACGGATGAGTCTCTTCAGCAACTCTCTCAATTATCAAAACTGTGGTCCTTGGATCTCGATCACACAAAAATACAAGGAAGTCACTTAGGGAAGCTTTCTTTCATTGACCATGGCATGCTCCCCATTTTCTGATCCATATGTTATGAGGGTCTAACAGGCCGATGATGGCCGAAGGAGACTCTGATGCCAAAGCGAAAACGACGATAACCGGAACAGATCGTGAAACTGCTCCGGGAA
>Ga0181597_10001035_pt1 | contig 31396 bp, 26 predicted proteins | sample 041ome_5_FD_148647 | JGI IMG/M metagenome (GOLD analysis project Ga0181597, IMG submission 148647) | Coastal salt marsh microbial communities from the Groves Creek Marsh, Skidaway Island, Georgia - 041403US metaG (spades assembly) | ecosystem: Environmental > Aquatic > Marine > Intertidal zone...
ATTTCGAGATTCCCCTTCCCAGGGGCCGGGGTCGTGGGTGGTTTCTGAGCCCAGACCGCCAATCATGCCCACTTTATTGGCAACCTCCTTACCCAGCAGTTCTTTTATCCAGCCGCTCATGTTGCCATAGCCGGTTGCATAGACAATCAGGTCAGTCTCCAGTTCAGAACCATCGGCAAACACAACGGAATGTTCCTTGATTTCTTTAATGCCGGAGGTGTTTTTTAATTTAATCTTCCCGTCAGCAACCAAATCGCTGGCACCAACATCAATATAGTAGCCTGAACCTCGCCGCAGATATTTGATGTAGGTGCCACTGCCATCTTCACCGAAGTCCAGCTCAAAGCCTGCCTTTTCGAGGCGTGTATAAAACTCGGCATCCTGTTTTTGAATTTCTGCATAAAGTTGTTTCTGACCTTCGGTTATCATTTTTACCGGCAGTGATGCCATGATCATATCGGCTTTTTCAGTGCTGATTCCGTTGACAATAGCCTCTTCGGAGTAGATGGGTTTAAGTGCGATTTCCACCAGCGGTTCAGAACGGACAATCAAGGTACTTGAACGTTGCATCATGGTGACGTCGACATCGTTTTCCCAAAGTGCTGCGGCGATATCATGTGCCGAATTATTGGAACCAACCACCAGTGCTTTTTTACCTTTATAAGCATCCGGCCCCGGGTGTTCCGATGAATGATGCTGATCGCCCTGGAATTTCTCTATGCCTTTGAAGCTGGGTAAATTTTTCTTGCCGGATAAACCGGTAGCAATTATTAACTGGGCGGGTTTTAGTGTGACTTCTTCACCATGACGATCAATGCTTACTGTCCATTTACCGGCAGTTTCGTCGTATTGCGCCTGTGTGCAAGCGGAATGGGTCCAGTAATTGAGCTCCATTATTTCACAATAATATTCCAGCCAGTCGCCTAATTTATCTTTCGGTGTAAATACCGGCCAGTTAGCGGGGAAAGGCAAATACGGCAGGTGGTCATACCAGACCGGGTCGTGCAGACAAAGTGATTTATAACGCTTGCGCCAGTTATCACCAGGTCTGTCATTTTTTTCAATAATAATGGTTGGTACGCCAAGCATTTTAAGCCTGGCACCTAAAGCCAGACCGCCTTGACCGCCACCAATAATCACTGCGTAAGGTTGCTCAAGATAGCCAAGTTCCTGCCCTTCTTTTTCTAGTTCTTCTTTCCAGTTAGGCCTGTTTTTGTCGGCACCGTGGGTGGTACCGAAAGGGCGATTGGCGCCGCAAAGTTCAGGGTGGCCCTTGAGCTCTGCAATTGATGTGAACAGGGTGAGAATTTTGCCATCAACAATTCTGATATGCCCGTAACCTCGAGCGACACCAGTTTCAAAAGTCAGCCAGGCTGTTGCCATGCCCATTTCTTCAACAGCCTGCTCGTTAGGGGCTATTTGAAAAGCAGAAGCATTAATCTGCTGCAATTGAACCAGCAGCATGTCGTTAATTTGAGCATGACCTTCAAGGGTTTTTATATTCCAGGTAAAAGCCAGCAGGTCGCGCCAATAGCCATCTTCTGAAAAGCAATTAACGAGACTGTCGGTATCATTATTTGTTAGCGCGGCATTAAGGGTAGACAGAACATTATTGACCTGTTCTGTGATGGTATCTGTCAAATCTCTTACTCCAAATGTGTTTTTAGTTCCCTGCCAATCCTTGGGTTATCTTTCAAGAAGCTTATTGAATCACAAGTGGGTTATTGGAGCGAGTCCCCCGGCATTGTCTATTGAGTGGAATAATAAAGCAGCGTTTATTTGCTTATACGTTAGTTAATCTGCAAACGGTGTTTGTCTAACCTTCTTGCTAAATCCCAACCGCATATGTGTGGAAATATGACTGTCAGGTTTCAGGGCAACCTGTTTATCAAGCAATGCCAGAAAAGCATTTTTATAATCAAGTCGTGGATATTGTTCCAGAATTTCAGTCAGCGCATATTTTGGAATTTCATCATAGTGTATGCCGATAACATCAACACCAGCACCGAAATGGACCAATGCAATTTCAGGGTCTTCCTTGTGTGCAAGGCCAACTGCGGAATGCAGGGCAATGGCATCGTGAACCAGTGCAGATTTTTCTTTATCGTAATCATGACTAAGACAGAACTGGTGTGCCACCCTGGCACCGACGTATTCAAATGAACCGGGATCAGCCTCGTGCTTCTCGGTGAGCCCGATGTCGTGCATGATGCTGGCCAGATAAAACACTTCCTTATCAAATTTAAGGCCATCCTGATGCGCCAAAATACAACCAAACAGATAGGTCCGGTAACAGTGGTTCAACAGCATATCGTCTGAAATTTCCCTAACTAGTGCTGTCGCTTCATGCGCAAGTTTGGAATCAGGAATGCGATAGGCTTCCGGGACAAGCTCTATCAATTTGCTCAAGCCTAATTTGCGTTGGAGTTTGCGTTTGGCCATACGCAGATCAAGCCCAATAAAGCGCGGGATCATCTGCAAAGCATGCAGACAGCCGGGGTCTTTAGCCAAAGTTCTCGAAGTTGTGCTGTTCATATTGTTCTCTTTATTCCCCCTGATTGAACAGTGATTAATTTTTTCAGGGCATGATGTAGGCCAAAACCGAGACTTTTCTCAATAGCAGCCTTGCTGCGCCAGACGCGGTTTAGCAGGCGGTTTTTTGCCATGACTTCATTCTGAAAAGCGGGTCTTGCAACGATGCGTTGATACCACTGAAACAGCTCAGGGTGTAAAACATCAAAACGGTATCCGGTTTCAATCAGGCGTAATGTCTTCATGGCCCAGAAAACATCAGCAATGGTAAGTGAATCTCCCATCAGAAATTTTCGCCCATCAGACAGCTGGGTATTGAGGCGCTGATAGGCCTGATAAAGATTTATCAGGTGTTCATCAAAAACCTTTTGGGGAATTTTGTTGTTGCTGTAAGCAGTATAAAAAGACACCAGATTTTCGTCATCGTTTCCCTGGGCTGCGAGGTCCTGTAACTGCGTGCTTTCTTTTTTATTCAGCATGGCCAGGCGTCCCAGACTCCAGCGAAAGCTGACATAACGGAGTGAGAGGTGCATGACTTTTGCCTGTTCTACCAGCTGCATGGCTGCTTCCCGTTCAACCGGGTCTGTCGGAATAAAAGGGCTTCCACCAAAAGCCTCGTCCAGATATTCAATAATATCCATGGATTCCAGATATAACCTGCCATCATGTACTAGTGCCGGAACTACCATATTGGGGTGAATCTGGGCATAACTTTGGGTCATATTTTCTTTTTTAATCAGAGAAACAGATCGGCTGATCCAGTGCCCATTCTGGCCCTGGTTTGCTACCTCATTATCAGCATCAAATCTTACTTCCCGGCCACGTTTCAAACCTTTTTCACCAAGCACAAACCTTACTCTCTGGGCACAAGGTGCTCCATCAAAATGAAAAAGATGCAGCCCTTGCAATTTGGGTACAACAGGGCTTTTAGAATTGCTTATTAATGGCATGATTGATACCTTGTTATTTTTTATATACTATCTCGCATAAAAATAAATAAAGCAAGCATTAATATACGAAATGGTACAAATATATGAGTGGACAACGTGGAAGGCCTAAACTTTATGATGCGGAAGAGGCGCTTAAGGCCGCTGGCGCCGTTTTCTGGACTAAAGGTTTTAGTGGCACTTCGCTCGATGATTTGTCAGATGCCATGGGCATGAATCGACCCAGTATTTACCGGGCATTTGGTGACAAGGAAGACATTTACCGGCAGGCTTTGAATCAGTTTGGTGCCATGATGGATGAAGCGCTTAATCAGACTTTGCTTAAGGATCAGGATCTTCGTAAAGGTCTGAAGAAATTTTATACCAAGGCTTTGGATGTTTATTCCAGCAATGAAGTTCCCTTAGGTTGCATGTTGTGGTCAACTGCTCCTGCAGCTACTCTGATACATTCAGAAGTACAGTCTGATTTAATGGATGCCATTAAGCATATTGATGGCGTGATCATGCAGCGACTTAAGCAGGCGGCAGAGCAGGGGCAAATTAACAGCAATGTAGATATAACATCATTGGCTAAAATGATGCAGGCCCTATTGCATAGCATTTCGATACGGGTTCGTGCAGGAGATTCTGTCTCATCTCTGCGGCGCTTTATTGATAAAGCTATCGTAATTCTTTTAGGTCATAACTAAGTTTTTCCAAACAGCTTAAAGAGGGTAAGCAGATGGATCAGGAAGCGAATATTCGAAAAGTAATCGAACTCTATACACAGGGAACTTACGAAGGTAACGCAGATAAACTGAATGAAAGCTTTCACGAAAAAGCGGTGATGAATGGTTATCTGGGTGGTCAGTTATTGCTGGCAACACCAAAAGTTTTTATTAATGAAATATGTAAATCACCCATGAATCAAACGGATTTTGATTACAGCCCGATAGTGACGGAATTAAGTATTGAAGATAAAGTCGCTACGGTGACTTTGGTTGAGACTTATCCTGATGGCATGAGCTTTACCAATTATTTCCACTTGCTTGATGATGGTAATGGCTGGAAGATTATCAGCAAAACTTTTACCAGTCGGTGAACATGGTTTTAAATATTCACTACTTTTCAGAAATTTAATTAATTATTATTTACCATACAGTTTAACTTTTAAGAGGATTATCTTCGATGCCAAGATTTTGTTATTTGCTTACAGTAGGTTTTTTATTGTCGTTCTGCATTCAGGCAAGTGCTGAAAATATTGCCTACGAAGACCGTTATGCTATTTATGATCTGATTAACTCTTACAGTTATGGCATTGACTATTATGATACTGACATGCTCTTGACCCTGTTTGCGAGTGATGCCGTATTCAAGGTGAATAATGGTGGTGAACTGATTAATACCAGAGAAGGCTCGGCAGACCTGTATACAGAGTTTTCAGAGCGGGCTGAAAGCAGAATTCAAAATGGTGCAGGGAATGGTCATCATTTTATGACAAATATCGTTATTGAAATGCCACGTGCTGGTTATGTCACCGGTAAATCGATGGCTATAGTGACTAACAGGGCACCTGGCGACAGTGTAAATCTTAATAACCATGGCATGTATGAATGGACATTTAAACAGGAAGACGGCAAGTGGAAAATTGCCAGTTTGGAGTTGTTTTATAATTAAAAAGGCATAGTTTCTATTGCAGCTCCCCAAATCGGTCACCGGGCTAATTGGCTGTACGCTTAAATCAGAATTTGAAGTGCTGAGTAATATCCTTCATATTATAGTCCGCAGGATAACAATAAATATAAAGTAGGTGCCGGCGATTTTTTTTACGCATTCAAAGCAAGCCAGGGGGTAAAACTGATGCGAATTATCACTTCTCCACAGGTTGGACGGGATTCAGCTATTTCACTATCTAAAAATGTGCTGTCAGTGCTTGTTTTGGCTGGCTTGATCTTTTCCGTTGCATCAGATGTCAATGCCCAGGCGACACAGGAAGAACTGGATTGGGCCTATGCCATTTCACCGGCTTTCCCACCTGAGGAAGACGACGGGACCTTACATTCCCTGCCCGGTTCTGAAGGCCGTTTCACGCTGACTGAAGCCCGTAACCGTTTTGGTCCTGCTGACTGGTATCCGCAGGATCATTTACCAATGCCTTCCATTGTTGCTGTTGGTCGCGAATCGGCAGGTATTATGGCCTGTTCGCTTTGTCATTACCCCAACGGGCAGGGCAAGCCGGAAAATGCCAGTGTTGTTGGCTTGGAGCCAGGCTATTTCATTCAACAGTTACAGGATATGAGAAATGGCTTGCGCACAAGTGCCAATACGGCAAAAGCCAACACAGGCTTGATGATTGCCTTTGCCGTCAATATGACAGACGAAGAAATTCAACAGGCCGCTGACTATTATGGAGCGATGGAATGGCGACAATGGATCGAAGTCGTTGAGACTGACACTGTCCCATTGACCTTCAGACGCGGCGGTTTGCATATCCCCCTTGAAGGTGATGAGGCTGGAGAAGAGCCAATAGGCCGTCGAATTATTGAAATGCCGGTGGACCCGGAAGGCACGGAATTATGGCGCAATCCGCGTGCCGGATTCAGGGCGCTGGTACCAATCGGTGCAGTTGCCGCTGGTGAGGAATTGGCAACAACAGGTGGTGGTAAATCCATTCCCTGCGCGATTTGTCATGGCGACCAATTACAGGGCTTGGGTCAGGTGCCGCCTTTGCGTGGACGATCACCCAGTTATCTGGCCAGACAGTTATATGATTTTCAGCAGGGGACACGACAGGGCGTATGGTCACCATTAATGGATGCTGTGGTTGAAAACCTGACCGGTGATGACATCATTAATCTGACGGCTTACCTTGGTTCTTTACCCATAGACAACACTTTTGAATAAGTCTTTTTGTTGCTATCTGGTTGCCCTGCAGTTTGCTGCCGCCCGGGCACGCTACCTTGATGCTAAATCATTGAATGTTTTGCAATGGAGTATTAAATGAAAGCAGTCGGCTATGCCAAATCCCTTGAAGTTACTGAGCCAAATGTCCTCGAAGATATCGAGTTGCCACAACCATCACCAGCAGGCAGGGACCTGCTGGTAAAAGTCAGTGCTGTTTCAGTTAACCCGGTCGATACAAAAGTCCGCAAGAGAGCTGCTCCACCAGCAGGCGAATATAAAGTTCTTGGATTTGATGCTGTCGGCGAAGTCGTTGAAATTGGCGATGAAGTGTCGACTTGCAAAATTGGTGACAGGGTCTGGTATGCGGGCGATCTGACAAGAAGTGGAACTAATGCCGAGTACCATCTAGTGGATGAAAGGATTACAGGTAAAGGGCCGCAATCCTTGAGCGATGCTGAAGCAGCCGCAGTACCATTAACGGCTATCACGGCCTGGGAATTACTGTTTGATCGCTTAGGTTTGCGGCAGGATGACAAAACAGCCGATATGCGCTTGCTGGTCGTGGGTGCAGCCGGTGGTGTCGGGTCCATTCTGGTTCAGCTCGCTGCCCAGTTAACCAAAGCAACGGTGATAGGAACCGCATCACGGCCTGAAAGTCAGGCCTGGGTTAAAGAGCTTGGTGCTACCCATGTGCTTGATCATAGTAAAGCGCTGTCTGCTGAGTTGAGTAAAACAGGCTTGGCTGACGTGACCCATATTGCTGCGCTGACACACACTGATCAGCATTATGAACAGATGGTTGAAATAATCGCCCCGCAGGGAAAAATTGCACTGATTGATGATCCTGCAGGCGGTCTGGATATCATGAAGTTAAAACAAAAATCGGTATCCCTGCACTGGGAATTCATGTTCACCCGTTCAATGTTCCAGACAGCCGATTTAGCAGAGCAGGCCGCATTGTTAAACAAAGTTTCCGAGTTGGTTGATGCCGGTAAAATTAAGACCACACTGGGTGAAAACTTTGGCACTATTAATGCGGAAAACCTGAAACGGGCGCATGCGAAAATCGAAAGCAATACGGCTATCGGTAAAATTGTGCTGGAAGGGTTTTAGGAAAATTGCTGATGAAATTCGTAAAGCGCATAAATCCTTTGTGCAGCCTCAGTGCAGTATTGTTATTGGCAGCTTGCGGAGCTGAACAACAAGCCAGCATGGAATTGACGGAGCCTGTTGATACCGAAGTTGTCTCTGCTGTATCGGGTTTATTGAATGAAGCGATGACTCAGGCGCAAACACCTGATGGTCTGTATATTTCCTGGCGTGAACACCGTATTGATGACCAGCAACTTTCCGGTGTTGAACTCAGAGGCAGTGATGGCCTGGTAATGGCGGACCTTGATGGCGATGGTTATCAGGACATAGTGTCTGTCCATGAATCAGACGATACCTATGATGGCGCGGAAGAAGGACATATCAGAATCGCTTTCGGCACTGCAGATCCTGATCAGTGGATTAATGTGACACTGGCGGAAGGGGCGGAAGCTGCAGCGGCAGAGGATGCGGTCATTGTTGATATCAATGGAGATGGTTTGCTGGATATAGTGGCGGCCTGTGAACTGTCACATTTAATTTATTTTGAAAATCCGGGTAGTGATATTCGCTCCGGTAACTGGGACAGATTAATTCCATCCATTACTGAGGACCGCGGCTCATTCATTCGGGTGTTTGCCGCAGATTTTAATGGTGACGGTATTCCTGAATTGGTTTCTCCCAATAAGGGTTCCCAGGATCCTACCCAGGCGGTGGTAGAGCCCAAAGAAATCAGTATTTTTTCAATAGCCGGTGGCGAAGGTCTTAATGATGGGGCGTGGTCTGAACATGTGCTTACCCGGGTTCCCTGGCCAATCAATTCACAGGCAGTTGATCTGGATTTGGATGGTGATATGGATGTGGTCGCTGCTTCTGTCGCGGAAGAACGTTCCATGTGGTTTGAAAATGTCAGCCAGAATGGCGAGTTTGAATTTATTGAACATCCGATACTGATCACTGAACCGGGTACAACAGGAGAAGCCCCCATTGTTAATGTTTTTAATATGGATACCACCGATATGAATAATGACGGGCGGCTTGATATCGTTACCTTCGATACAGCCAGATTGTTGGGGATTGATGCAGTCTGGATTGAACAACCAGCATCACCGCAGGAACCGTGGATACTTCACCGTATCGGCAGTTATGCGCCTGATCAACTGGTAGGCATTGCGGTTTCAGATATTGACGGTGATGGTGACGACGATGTCATCACCGGTGGTTATAGCGGCGAGTGGTTTTACAGTGAGAGCGGTTCGCGCTTACAGGATGGCTTGGCCGATCCTGAAACCGAGAGTGGCCGTCTGGCCTGGTTTGAAAATCAGGGGAATAATGGAGAAAACTGGATCAGGCATGATTTTTCCCGACGGGAGCGGGGTATGTTTGATAAATTTATTCCTTACGATATTGATAATGATGGCGATCTGGATTTTTTCACAACGCGGGGAAACAGTGGAGAATATGATGGTGTGCTCTGGCTGGAGCAGCTGCGTACCGAAGAACCTGTACAGGCTTTTATCTCTGCATTTGAAGTTGATAGTCCGGAAATTCCTTTACCGCTTGCAGAGTAATTTTATTCACCGCGTTTAAATTTCACTGACTCTGAGAGTACTTTTTTATAATAATTACCGATCTTTTTATCGTCAGCCCTGCGTTCCGCCAGGGTTGCACTGTTTATTGCCTGTTCCCGTAATAGTTTGGAGTAATTTTTTAAGCGGCGCTCATCCAGCTCTCCAGCTTTCAGGGCAGCTATCACTTTACAGCCAGGCTCATTGCTATGCTGGCAATCATTGAAGCGACATTCTTTTGCCAGCTCTTCTATATCTGGAAAGGTATGGGCAATCCCGGTTTCACTGTCCAGCAGCTGTAACTCGCGCATTCCGGGGGTATCAATAATCATCGCGCCATTTGGCATTTTTAACAGAGAGCGACTGGTTGTTGTATGCCTGCCTTTTGCATCATCTTCCCTTATCGCATTGGTCTTTTGAACCGCTTCTCCTAACAGGGTATTTGTTAAGGTCGATTTGCCGGAACCTGAAGATCCCAGCATAACAACAGTTTCTCCAGGCTGGCACCAGGGTAGTAATGTAGCTGATGAATCTTTATCCAGACAATTAATGGTCTCAATACAAAGTTGGCTATCCAGCCCGCGAACCTGTTCACGAAAATATTCTGGTTCAGGACATAAGTCAGCTTTGCTTAATATAACAACCGGTGTAGAACCGGCTTCATGAATAATACTCAGATAACGTTCAATACGATTCAGATTAAAATCATCATTCAATGAAGAGACAATAAATGCTGTATCGATATTTGATGCAATAAGCTGTTCTGCCAATTTGCTGCCAGCAGCTTTGCGTCGAAAACAGCTTTTTCTTTCCAGGACTCTGATGAATTGACCTGTGTTATCAAGTAATACCCAGTCGCCAACTGTAATAGCCGGCATATCAGGTCTGATGGATAAGGTCTGTTTACCGCTTTCAGTTTCCACTTCAATGAGGGATCTATGCTGCTCTATAACCCTGGCAGGCGTAACAATGTCCCATTCTTCCAGTGCCAGTTGTTGCTGAAAGAATGGTAACCAGCCCAGTTCAATTAATGTTGTTGTCTTGTTCAAAACAGTTTTCACTTGTTTTTAAAGCTGCAGGATAAGTCATGTAAAAAAAATTACGAAGAAAAATTTATACAAAGTAAATCAAGACTGCATAAATAGTGATGGCCTGTTACAGGATTTTAGGTTTATTATTATTCTGCAGTAAAAAACACAGAATATAAAAAAGGAAGTCACAATGAAAAAAATTTACATACTGATTTCAGTAGCATTATATTTATTTTCAGCTAATGCTTTTTCACAAACCACTGAAGTTGAGAATATGAGCTTTTTTGTTACCAGTGTTGGTAGCGGTAGAGGTGGAGATCTTGGTGGGCTTGCCGGTGCTGATGCGCACTGTCAGGCTCTAGCAACAGCTGCAGGTGCCGGTCATAGAGAGTGGCGTGCTTATCTCAGTAATGATGCAGATAATTTTGGTGATATGATCAACGCCAGAGACCGGATAGGTGAAGGGCCCTGGTATAACGCACATGGCATACTAATAGCCGCTAATGTGTATGATCTGCATCTTTACAATAAAACTATTACTGCTTATACGGCTGTAGATGAAAACGGCAACATGATAGATTCAAGTCGCCACGATATGTTGACCGGAGCCACGGAAGGAGGCAGTGCATTTTTACCGGATGAAGCTGATCATACCTGTAATAACTGGACTAGCAGTGATGAGGGTAGTGCCAATCTTGGGCACAGCGACCGTTGGGGAGGAAATGTTTCCTGGAATGACACACATGTCAGTGCAGGCTGCAGTCAGGAAGCTTTAATCAGTACTGGTGGAGACGGTTTATTTTACTGTTTTGCAGCTGACTGAGCTTTTTCCAGTTTGTAATAAACAGCATAAAGAATAAAAAAGGGTGCCATAAGGCACCTTTTTTATGAATGAAATTTAATTATGTTCGGTTTTAACAGCTAGTCTTTTTCTAAAGGAAGGTATCACTGCAGTCAGTATTGAGCCTGTTACCAGTAATAAAGCACCAATTATAGAAAGCAGCCCAAGTCGATCGGTAAATTCGTAGGCGGGATAGATAAGGACCAGTAATTTTAAGGCAGCAATAGTGAATAAAGGAGCCAGAGCAAGCACAGCGCTGACCTTTGAAGCATTCCAGCAGTTTAAGGCTTCTGCAAAAGCGCCATAAGCAAGCAGAGTGTTCAGGCAGCAAAATAATAGCAGGAAGAATTGAAACCGGCTTAATTGAAAAAGGCTTAACGGTGATACAAAGGGCAGTAGGATTATTACTGACAGTAAATATATTAAAAACAGAATTTGCACCGAAGAAAAGTTAACCAGCAACTGCTTTTGTAACAGCGCATAGGCGGTCCAGGTAACAGCGGCAATAACAAGCATTAATACGCCGATGGTTTCCTGATTACCAAAGTTAACAAATTCTTTTAAGCGGGAATTAAAAAAAAGCAGCAGTCCTGCCACTATTAATGCAGCGCCAATTTTTTGTATGGGAACAAAAGATTCCTTGTAGATAATTACGCCACCAAGAATTAGAAACAAGGTGGATAATTGGATAACAGCCTCACTGGTTTCGCCATTGACATAATAAAGACTATAGGCAAAAAAGAAGTAGTTACCGCTTAGCCCCAGAGCTGCCAGTAGCAAAAAGAATATAGTCTGCCTGTTAAAATTCAGTTTAGCAGGAAGTTTTCTGTTGGCAGCCAGCCATATGAAAAGTACCAGCCCGGAAACTAAAAAGCGATACCAGACAACAGTGGTGGAATCCATGCCGGCCAGTAATTCTTTTAGTGCAATAGGAAGCACACCCCATAATGCAGAGGCAGTCAGTGACAGAAAAAAACCAGCTACATGTCTTTGGTTGGGGCTATGCATGAGAGCAAGTGACTAAATTGGTGAAACCACAATATGCTATCACGTCGTCCTGAAGCGCAGTTAAGAAATTCTTCAGCGAAGGTTTTTTAAACTGCCAGGTAGTCAGGCTACTTTATTATTTTCTTCGGGCAGTCTTTCTTTGATATAGTCTAGCTCTTAATAAAGCTGGACTGAGTACGAATAAGTTATCCAGAAAGGAATTTTGAATGTCATACCAGCAGGAATACCAGCACTCGATTGAAAATCCAGCCGGGTTCTGGAAAGAAAAGGCCAGATTGATTGACTGGTATCAGTTTCCCGAGAATATTTTAAGTACCGACGAATACGGTGTTGAACGCTGGTATGCCGACGGTGAATTGAATACTTGTTACCTGACACTGGACTACCATATTGAGCAGGGTCGTGGTGAACAGCTGGCGCTTGTTTATGATTCACCGGTTACCAATCAGAAAAAAACCTATACCTATAAAGAGCTGCGTGATGAAGTTGCGCAGTGCGCCGGCATGCTAAAGCAATTAGGCGTAGAAAAAGGTGATCGTGTCGTTATCTATTTGCCGATGATCCCCGAAGCGGCGATATCAATGCTGGCCTGCGCGAGGCTGGGTGCTATTCATTCCGTGGTGTTTGGTGGTTTTGCGCCACCGGAGCTTGCTGTTCGACTGGATGATGCTACCCCCAAAATATTGCTGACAGCTTCCTGTGGCATTGAGATTAATCGCGTTATTGAATACAAACCCCTGGTTGATGATGCTATTGATATCGCATCACACAAACCTCAGTCTGTTGTCGTGTATCAGCGCGAACAGGTACAGGCAGAATTAATTACTGGACGTGACCTCGATTGGACAGCGCTGCTAAAAAATGCCACACCGGCAGGCTGTGTGCCGGTAAAGGGAACTGATCTGCTTTACATCTTGTATACCTCCGGTACCACGGGTAAGCCGAAAGGTGTTGTCAGGGAAAACGGCGGACATGCGGTTGCAATGAAATACAGTATGTCGGCCATTTATGGCATTGAGCCTGGCGATGTGTTCTGGGCGGCATCTGATGTGGGCTGGGTTGTCGGCCACTCTTATATTGTTTATGCGCCCCTGTTGCAGGGATGTACGACCATATTGTATGAAGGCAAACCGGTAATGACACCGGACGCCGGTGCTTTCTGGCGTGTGATTTCGGAATATGGGGTGAAAGCGATTTTCAGTGCGCCAACGGCATACCGGGCAATAAAAAAAGAAGATCCCAATGGTGAACTAGCAAAGCAATATGATCTTTCCTGTTTGAAAACTATTTTTGCTGCCGGTGAGCGACTTGACCCACCTACCTATGAATGGCTAAGTGAAACCTACCAATTACCGGTAATCGATCACTGGTGGCAAACCGAAACCGGTTGGGCAATGGCCGCTAATCCGATTGGTATTGAACACCTGCCGGTTAAACCAGGTTCAGCCACCATGCCAGCTCCTGGTTACTATATCGATATTCTTGATGAGGAGGGCAGGCTACTGGAAGCCAACGAGCAGGGATTTATCGCTATTAAATTGCCTTTACCGCCGAGTAGTCTGACCTCAATCTGGCAGGATACTGAACGTTTTAAAGAATCCTATCTTCAACAATTTCCGGGTTATTTTGCCACGGGCGATGGTGGTTATAAGGATGATGATGGTTATCTGTATATTATGGGTCGTGTTGATGATGTAATAAATGTAGCAGGACATCGTTTATCAACCGGCGAGATGGAAGAGATCATCGGTAAACATCCCCTGGTTGCCGAGTGTGCTGTGATTGGTCGCCGTGATGAACTTAAAGGTCAGATGCCGATGGGTTTTGTAGTTGTCAAAAATACCCAGGATTCTGCTACTGACAGTAATACTGAAATCGTTCAACAGCTGGTTCACATGGTGCGAAAGGAAATTGGTGCGGTGGCATCATTTAAAGAAGCACTGATCGTTTCGCGTTTACCAAAAACACGTTCCGGGAAAATTCTGCGCAAAACCTTAAGAGCGATGGTCGATGGTGATGACTATGTTATCCCCTCAACCATTGAAGATCCGGCAGCACTGGAAGAGATTAAAGCCCTGCTCTGAGATCTACCCGGATAGCGACATTAAAACTTTGACTGCATTGTCCAGGTTTAGGCATTTACATCAATCACAACCCGGCCTTTAACTTTTCCCTGCAAAATCTGGTCTGCCAGTTCAGGCACTTTTGCCAGTGGTTCGACAGTGTAGATTTCGGCCAGTTTATTCAAGTCGAGAACTTCCGCAAGCCGGTTCCAGGCACGTTGGCGAATTGCAAGAGGAGCCATGACAGAATCAATACCGCTGAGTTTTACGCCTCGAAGAATGAAAGGAATGACTGAAGAGGTGAATTCAGCGCCGCCGGTCAGTCCACACATGGTGACAATACCTGCATATTTTGTCTGAGCGATGGCCGTGCTCAATGTTTTGCCGCCGACACAATCAACGACAGCTGACCAGGTTTCTGATTCGATGGGTTTGCAGTCACGCGCCAATTCATCTCTGTTAATGAGCTCTGATGCCCCCAGTCCTTTCAGGAAGTCAGCATTTTCTGCAACACGGCCACTTGATGCCGTGACTTCATAACCGAGGGATGAAAGCAGGCTGACGGCTATTGTTCCTACGCCGCCTGAAGCACCTGTTACCAGCACTTTACCGTCCTCAGGCTTAACCCCATGATCTTCGATGGCAAGTACGCAGAGCATGGCAGTATAGCCAGCTGTACCAATTGCCATAGCCTGCTCCAGGGAAATGGCATCAGGCACACGAATTAAAAAATCGGGATTCAGCTGCGCTTTTTGCGCATAGCCACCATGGTGTCTTTCAGATAACCCGTAACCGTTTACCAGAACCCGGTCTCCTGCTTGCCAGTTGGGGTCGTAAGATTCAGTAACTGTGCCTGCAAGGTCAATACCGCAAACCAGTGGAGGTTTCTGCACTATTGGCACCGGGCTATATTGGGATACTGCAAGACCATCTTTGAAATTTACCGTTGAGTAAGCGACATCAACATGAACTTTTTCATCTCTTAAATCAGTCGTTGATAACTGCGTGAGTCTGCCTTTTTTTTCATCATTGATATTGTCAAAAACAATCGCGTTAAAAGTGTTACTCATGGAAATCTCTCTTTCGTTATAGGTGATCTTGAATCAAATATTCGAGGCTTGTTAAGTATGTAAATAATATGAAATATAATGCCAGTTTCTTGCTTAATTGAATGAATAATCTACACTAGCCGCGTCTCAGAGTCATGACAGTGGCAGTACATGCCAGTTCAGGCTTCCATTCCGTCAAGTTGATAAATCAGGGTTGTGATGATAAAGCAGTTTAGTGCGTCATTTTACAAAATTAACAAAATTGCTCTTTGCTATCTACTTGTATCTCTACCGCTTCATAGTTTAGCTCAAGAGGCTGGAAATCTCGATGCTAAACAGTTTGAAATGGCACGACTAGCGGAGGATGCCATTATTGATGGTGTGCTTGATGATGCTGTGTGGCAACAGGCGACACTGATATCGGATTTTCACCAGGAATTTCCGGTTGAGTACGCTGACCCTTCCCAGGCCACCGAAGTACTGATTTATTATACTGAGGATGCTGTCTATGTGGGCGCCCGTTTGTTTGATACCGAGCCTGAAAATATTACGGCCCAGGTGCTCAGGCAGTACAGTACCATTAACTCTGATGACTGGTTTGTTTTTCAGTTTGATACCTTTAACGATAAACGTAGTGGTTATCGGTTTGGTATCAATGCCAACGGTGTATGGTGGGATGGTATATACATCAACCCAACAGAAATAGAAGCCAACTGGCAGGGGATCTGGCAGGGAGAAAGCACCATTACCGAAGAAGGCTGGGTAGCCGAATTTCGTATTCCTTTTCAAACCCTGTCATTCAATCCGGAAAATTCCCAATGGGGGATTAATTTCCTTCGAACCATCCAGCGTAATAATGAAAGGGTTGTCTGGTATTCACGTGACCGCCAGGATAATCCCGGTGCATCTGGTCTGGTAACGGGCATGCAGGGCATGCGCCAGGGTATTGGCCTTGATGTGGTGCCGGGATTCACCCTGCGCCGTGAAAAACGTTTTAACACGATTCCAAGACCAGGTTTAGAAGAAGATTTTGAACCCACGCTGGATATATATTACAAGCTGACACCCTCATTGAATGCCTCATTGACAGTCAATACGGATTTTTCTGCAGCAGATGTTGATAACCGTCAGGTAAATCTCACGCGTTTTTCATTATTTTTTCCTGAGCGGCGCGATTTCTTTCTGCGCGATTCCGATATTTTTGAATTTGGACAGATCGGCTCTTATGGGTTTAGTGGCACAAACGGCTCTGGTAATTCTTCTTTACAAGGCGCTGATCAGCAAAATGCCAGACCTTTCTTTTCCCGGCGGATAGGGTTGAGTGCCAGCGGCGCACCAGTTGATCTTCAAATCGGGGGAAAACTGAGCGGGCGCATCGCAAATTTCAATGTTGGATCCCTGGTGATTTCCCAGGATGAAGACCCTGTTAATGGCATTGAAGCTACTGACATTTTCGTCGGCCGTGCTGTAAGAAATGTTTTGTCTGAGTCACAGGTAGGCGTCATTGTGACCGATGGTGCACCGCAATCAAACCTGGACAGCACATTGCTTGGTGCAGATTTTCGATATCGTAATTCCCAGGTTGGAGATAATAAAACCATTCAAAGCACAGCCTGGGTACAGAAAACGGATACTGAAGGCATCAACGGCGATGACTTGGCTTACAGTTTTAGCCTGAGCTCTCCCAATAATATTGGTTGGCGTGGTGCTGCCGTATACAGCCGTATTGAAGAGAATTTTCGACCAGCAGTAGGATTTGTCAATCGCACCGGGATACAGGATCTGGCCATTGATGGCGGATATACCCGTTGGTTTGACAGCGACAGTCTGATACGTAATGCCTATTTCGGCATGGATAGTTATCGGGCTGAACGTTTGGATACCGGCAGAGTGAGTTCAGAAGAAATGTCGGTAAGAATAGCGCTGTTTAATCAAAATAACGACAGAATCTTCAGCAAGATAGCCAGAACCCGGGAAGTGCTTCTGAATGATTTCACCATTTTCAGAGCCTCGGATGGCAGTCGCTCGGTTGTCATTCCGGCGGGAGAATACGAGTTTTACCAATGGTATATATTTCCCAACTCTGCCGGTCAGCGCAAGCTGTCTGGCAGCATGAGTATCCAGTTAGGAGAGTACTATAATGGTGATCGTATTCAGGCCGGAGTTAACACTACCTGGAGACCAAATAGGCGCTTGGAACTGGGTTTGAATTACAATGAAAACTCTATCAAGCTGCCTGCCGGGGATTTCAAGGTTCGATTGATCAGCATGCAGGCCAATATCGCATTTAATTCAACCTGGTCCTGGTCCAATTTCCTGCAGTACGACAACGTATCGGAAAATATGGGATTGAATAGTCGGCTGAGCTGGAGTCCGGCACAGGGCCAACAGGGATTCCTGGTTTTTAATTATGGTGCCCAGGATATCGATAAGGACAATAATTTTTCTGCGACCGCAACAGATTTGTCTTTGCGGTTTACCTATACGTTCCGTTATTAATTCGGACAGATTTTTTACATTCTCTGACTGGCGCTTTAGACTGAGCTTTTATACTTTAGACTTGTTTTGACTACTGAACCAAAGCTTTTAAATCGCATAAAACAAGATTCAATCCTTATGCAAGCAATTCGGGCTGCTCTCTGGACTGGTTTCCGTAGGTTTGCCCGCATTGCTGCAATCACAAGTTGTCTGTTTGCTGTTTTCGTTTCATGCGCCCAGGCACAATCGGACTCAGGTCTGCCAGACTGGCTGAGCTTTGACTTTGAACAACAAACCAGAATGCAGAATCTGGAGGGACAGTTTCGTGCCGGTCTTGATGGCAGTGACCAGGCGCTGGAATGGCGACACCTGTTAAAGCTGGAAGCTGCATTCGAGAGGTTCTCGCTTACGGCAGAACTGGCAGATATGCGCACCTACTTTAGTGATAGTGGTACACCTCTCGACGGCACCATCACTAATCCCCTGGATATATTGCAGCTTAATTTGACCGTTCCCCTGCAGGGCGTGTTCAGCGAAGACGATGAGGGCTTCTTCAAAATTGGTCGCTTTACCATGGACCAGGGTGCCAGACGTCTGGCAGCCCGCAATCGCTATCGTAGCACCATCAACGCTTTCTCCGGTATTCATACCAGACTGGCACGGGGAGACAGCAGTCTAGAGCTGTTTTACACGCTGCCCACTGTCAGGCGATATTCCGGTGACCCGTTGGATAACGATCCTCGCCTGGATAATGAACCTGGCAATCAGATTTTCTGGGGTGCCTTTTTTACGACCAGGCTGCCAAAGCTGCCGGATATGGTTGAAGCCTATTTATACGGACTCGATGAAAACCGTGATCAGGCAGCCAATCAAAGGCTTAAGATTCTGACTCCGGGTTTGAGGTTTTATCGTAGCCCGCGTCCCTCACGCTGGCACTATGAATTTGATAACCTGATTCAGCTTGGTGATGCGCCTGCCCGCGATGCGGTTTCGCCACTGCGAAATCATAAGGCACGCTTTACCCATCTGGAAATTGGCTACAGCTTTGATGCCGTCTGGCAACCCCGCTTGAGTTTCATCTATGACTATGCCAGCGGAGATAAAAATCCACTGGATGACGACAACAACAGTTTCGATTCACTGTATGGCGTACCACGTCCGGAATATGGTCCAACCGGCACCTACCGTGCTTTTGTGCGTAATAACATTGATACACCCGGTCTGCTACTTAACCTGGCTCCACGCGATAATGTCGACGCTTTTGTAAAACTGCAGCGTTACTCTCTGGCAGCCGAAGCACAGGGCTGGAAAACCACACGCTATCAACATCCTGGTGGTCTTGGTGAAGACTATGTGGGCACTCAACTTGAAACCCGTTTGCGCTGGCATGTATGGAATCGCAAACTAACCCTTGAAGGCGGTTACACCTGGCTCAATGCCGGTGACTACATGAATCAGGTCGGGAAGGGAGATGCCCATTACTACTATGTGCAGACGATCCTTCGGCTGTAGGATTTATAATTGATCTGTGTATTTCGCTTGGATTACTCTTAGCATGTTTATTTAACTATTGAAAATGGGATTTGCCATGAAAACAATAAGCCGTCATGTTTTTTTCCTTCTATTAATACTGGATATTGCTCTCTCTTCTTCAGTCAATGCCCAGTCATGTGATGATACCTGCCTGACCGAACACATGGATAACTTCATCAATGCCATGCTGGAGCAGAGCTATCGGTCTATACCTTTATCCAGTCATGCCGAAATCCGTGAAAATGGTCCAGAGATTGCGTTGTATGACTCCGCCTGGAATGCTGTGCAGGAGTTAAAGTCCCGCCTCACCTTTACCGATAGTCTTACCGGTAACGTTCTGTCCCGCGTTGGTGTAGAGCTGTCGGATGGTCACCCAGGATATTTCAGTGTGCGTCTCAAGATCAGTAATAATAAAATCACCGATGTCGAATTAACTGCGGATACTCGACAGGGTATGGTTGTTGCTGACTATGTCTACAACCTGGAGCAGGTATTCGAGCAGACTATTCCAGAATCACAGCGTAGTAATCGAGAAGAACTTGAAACCATTGTACGACGGTACTTTCAGGATCTGTCAGATCAGGACCCTCGACCAGAAGATTTTGCCGATTCATGTAATCGATATCACAGTGGCATACAGATCACGAATACAGCCGGCTTGACTGGAGTGGAAGGAGAAGGCGGAAGAAACATTACCTGTTTCCTGTCGGTTTTGGGCCCAAAACCCTGGGGGCCAGCCATTGAACATCGCGTCCCCCTGATAGATACAGAAAGCGGCATTGTCTTTGGAACTACTTTGCTTCTCTATATCAAACCGGAAGCTCAGGATCGCCGACCAATGATCGTCTCAGAACTTTTTCAGATTATCGATGGCAAGATTCAACAGATTGATAATATCGGTATTAAGGATGATGTTGAGACACTGGGCTTTGCACATTGATCTAAAAATGAAAAGCCCCAGTAAAGCAACGACAAATTAAAAACTAATCCTCAGTTTTATAGCGGGCTGAATGTTAAGTTATCAAACCGATGGACTAATAAATAAAAGCAAATAATGCATACAGGGAAACTTATGATAAGACAAACTTTGTTGGGAGTAGGGATTCTGGTCAGCAGTAGCTTAATGGCACAGATTAGTGATCCCGACACTGAAGTTATTACTGTCTTTACCGAAAATCAGCTTGCACTCGGTTTGCAGGCATATCAGCAGAATTGTTCCAATGCCTGTCATCAGGCAGACCTGAGTGGAGGTGGGCCTGTTCCGGCATTAAAGGATCTGGCCTTTTTGGGTGTTTGGGGAAATATTTCCACAACTGAATTATTTGATTCAATTAAAACCTCTATGCCGCCGACTAATGCAGGGGGGTTATCTGATGAAACCTATCTAGCCATTATCGCCTTTATTCTTTCAGCTAATGGGGCTGTTGCAGGAGACACGCCGTTGCTGGCTGATTCAGACATCAGCATAGGCAGTGTTACCAGAAGAAATCAGCCCGGGAGTACCGCTCAATATGAACAATCAGGGCCTACCGGGGTAACAGTCGTCGGACAAGTACCTGATTATCAGCTTGTCAGTGATGATGAACTAAGAAATCCTGACCCTGCAGACTGGTTAATGATTCGCGGCAATCATGAAGCCTGGAGTTACAGTCCGCTTGACCAGATAAACCAGGACAATGTCGAGGATCTGCGTCTGGCCTGGATATGGTCCATGAGTGATATTGCTTCAAACCAGACTTCACCACTGGTTCATGATGGTATTCTCTATCTCTTTAACCCCGGCAACAAAATTCAGGCTTTAAGAGCGGATACGGGAGAGCTTATCTGGGAACAAAGTTTGGGTGGCAGGGCAGGCACCATGAGAGGGATGGCCATCTATAAAAACAACCTAATTGTTAACACCCCCGAAGGTGAAATCGTTGCTGTGAATGCGGCTAATGGAGAAGAGTCGTGGCGTACAACGATCGCGGATGGCTTTACCAATACCAGCGGTCCTATTGTTGGCAATGGCAAGATTTTTACCGGTCTGTCAGGTTGTACAACTTTTGATGAACAGAAATGTTTTATCAGTGCCTATGATGCTGACGATGGATCTCTGCTCTGGCGTTTCAGCACAGTTGCTAAGGCGGGTGAACCCGGTGGGGATACCTGGGGTGGGGTCGATGATTTATTCCGGGCTGGCACAGATACCTGGATTACACCGAGTTTTGATGCAGAGTTGAATCTGGTTTATATCGGTGTTTCACAGGCAAAACCCTGGGTGGCAGCAAGCCGTGACATGAGTGTTTATGATGATGCGCTTTATTCAAATTCCACCTTGGCGCTGAATGCAGATACCGGAGAATTAGTCTGGTATTACCAGCATGTACCTGGTGAAACGTTTGATCTGGATGAAGTCTATGAACGTGTACTGATCGATCTTGACGGTGAAAAACTGGTTTTCTCGGCAGGGAAGCATGGCATTCTGTGGAAATTAAACAGGGAAAATGGTGCTTACATTGGTCATCAGGAAACATTGTTCCAAAATGTCTTTGAAAGTTTTAATCCGGAGACAGGCAGACCACAGTACCGTAATGATATTGTTGAGCAAAGGGTAGGTGAGTGGATGCAGGCTTGTCCGTCGACAGCCGGCGGCAAGAACTGGCACCCGATGAGTTATCATCCGGAGACGGAAAGCCTCGTGCTACCTCTCAGTCAAAGCTGTGTAGAAATAAGAGGGAGAGAAACTCAGTATATTGCTGGTGGTGGGGGTACAAATGCTAACCGCCGCTGGTCAGAAATGCCTGGCAGTAATGGTAATGTTGGTAAAGTTGCTGCCTATAATGTGAACACCATGGAAGAACTCTGGTCGTATGAACAACCTGCTTCATTTTTGACCGGTGTGTTAACAACGGCCGGTAAGTTGGCATTTATTGGAGATCTGGACAGAGTTTTTCGCGCTCTGGATGTTGAGACGGGGGAAACGCTCTGGCAAACACGACTTGGGACATCCGTGCAGGGTCATCCAATAAGTTTTAGTGTGGAAGGCAAGCAGTATATTGCTGTGCCAACCGGTCTCGGTGGTGGCAGTCCACGAACGGTTCCGTCCATATTGACGCAAAGAATTCATTACCCTAATACAGGTAATGCTTTGTATGTTTTTGAACTACCATATTAAAAATTTCTATAAAAAAGATTCTGACGGAAAAAAAATCAAAACATGGAAATATTAAACTGATATCAATGTAACATCTTGAAATATAAATAGTTTTGTCTGCTCTTAATAAAAAGTTGTAGCCAATATCTCCGGCTATAGCCACCCAGCGGTGATGTCTGGTCACGCCGTCATAATCATCACCATGGACTATCCAGACCTTTTCGCCTTTAGCAGTTTCATAAAAAGCCTCATCAACAACTTCTATGTTGCCCATAATGAAACTATGTTCGGAAATGTAGTCACGCAGAAACTCATCATGGTTGCCGGTCACATAATAAACTTTGGTATTTTCTTTCTCGGATTTGCGCAGTACCTGCCGGACAACCTGATTGTGTTCAGATGGCCAATACCATTTGCTGGTCGAAATTCGCCAACCATCAATGATGTCGCCAACTAAAAAGAGGTTGTCAGTCTGGTAATGTTTGAGAAATGAACAGAGAAGGGCGGCCTTGCAATCTTTTGTTCCCAGGTGAACATCAGATATCCATATTGCATTGCATCGTACTTTCTTACTCATATTTAGCCATGAGCTATCTACAATGGCTGACTATAGTAAAAATTAAATATGTCTATTTGATTAACGTTAGATGAAGAAAATATTAAAATTTTTAAACAGGCGGTACAGTAACTTTAAAGTGAATAGCTTGCTGGGGAAGAGCTTATGAAAAAATTCCTTTGTTGATAAGTTTTATGATGGCCAGCATGTCTTCTGCATTTTCCAGATTGCTAACTTCCTGCTGTAATTTTCTGGCATCAGTTTCACCCAGGCATTCTGTAGTCGCTTTTATAAAACGATCTGTCACCAGTTCCAGCGAGGCGGGAATAAGATCGTCCAGTTCTGCGGCTATATGCTGAGCATTTTTGAAGTGCAGTTCGACGCGTGAGCCTTGCCGCGCAGGGTAAGCTGCCGTGTATTTTTCATCAGGGATGAGCGCCACTTTTGCAGCCAGTGCGGTGACATTCTCATTGGCAGGCATATGATAATTCGCTTCTGCAATTTTTGCGTAATACAGGGTACTTGCCACGCTGTAGGCAATGCTCATTTTTGCTTGCAGGTTGGTGGAAAATGGCCCCATGCCATTGCAGCCAGGGTAGGCGATTGCCGCCTCTGTGCAATAAACTTTTATGGCATTGATGTCTTTTACATCAAATTTTTCATTGTCAATTAAACTGAGTGCAGCCTGGTTTGGCGTTTGTGTGTAGTTGCATGATGGTGATGGCTTGAAAAAAACCTGCATGACTTCGTAAGTATTATTTTCAAATAAATTAATACTGTCGGTTTCCAGGGGCAAAGAAAGCGCAGCAAATAGACCTGCCTTTCCTTCCAGGGCTGTTTCCGATGCCTGTATACCAGATTTTGCCAGTGCAATTGCAGTAATGGCATTTCGTGCAGCAAAACCGACATGCATATACATATCATCGGCACCGAATTCTGCCCATTCATTAAAGCCAGCGCAGGTGTTTACAGCAATGCCAAGTGCAGTTGTGGCCTCAGGCAAGCTGATATCTGTTACTTTGCTCAAGGCTGCGGTTGCTGCAATAGGGCCGGTGATGCCTGTTGGACGATGGTTACGGGGAATGTTGCCGACCATGACTTTTTTGCCGATTTTGCTGCCGGTTTCATAACCACAGGCAGCAGCAAGTAAAAAATCACTGCCATTGATTGGCTGCTGTTGAGCCATGGCCATCAAGGCGGGAAAAATAACAACACCAAGATGACTGACGGAACCAGTGTGCATGTCTTCACGCACCAGACTATGGGCAAGCACGCCATAGATAAAAGCCAGATCATCGGTTCGCTGGTGGGCATTAAAGGCAGCGATTGTGTTACGGCAGTGAGGCAGGCCTTTACCTTCAAACATGCAGGTCAAGGCTTCCATAAAACAATACTTAAGTTTTTCAATTACCGCTTTTGGCAGTTGTTGAGCTGTTTGCGCTGCAATCGCTTCTGCAATTTTTTTCGTCAGCATGAACTAGCCTGCAAACCAGCCGCCATCAACACTTTCGCAGGCGCCGGTAACAAATGAAGAAGCATCTGATGCCAGGTAGAGTGCAACTGTTGCGACTTCTTCAGGGCTGCCCATGCGACCTAGGGGTTGACTGGCATCCATGTCAGCACGGATTGCTTCGGGGTCCGGGTATTCATTGATACGGTCAACCATAAAAGGCGTTGCAATGCGTCCGGGGCAGATACAGTTAATACGGATATTATCCTTGGCATGATCCATGGCCATACTCTTGGTCATGCCGACGATGGCAAATTTGCTCATGCAGTAAGCGAAGCGATCGGGCACACCAACCAGGCCACAAATGCTGGCCATATTCACAATGACTCCTTCCTGACGTTCCAGAAATTGAGGAATAATTGCTCTGGTCATGTTGTAGGTGCCTTTAACATTGATCTGGTAAAGACGGTCAAAATCTTCCGGGGATGTTCCTGAAATTGTGCCGACAAAACCTGCACCGGCATTATTCACCAGCACATCAATTTTTTTGTCCTTGCATGCGGTTTCGACGAAGTAGTTTACACTGTCGGGATCGGAAATATCACAATAATGAATTTCAATGTTATCTGCAGAGGCTGAGTCGGCATGTTGCTTTTGTGCGGTATCAGTATTTATATCGCCAACGATAACCCTGGCTCCCGAAGCGGCAAATAATTCGGTAATTGCCGCACCAATACCTGAAGCGCCTCCGGTCACGATGACAGTTTTATTTTTTAAATGAAAAGGTGTCTCAGCCATGGTCAGAGTGTCTCCATTTGTTGTATTCTTACGCCCACCCAAAAAATAATAATGTTGCAAACTTTAGTCAGGCAAATTTCAGGCTTGGCTTTATAACATAAATTGATTTTCAGTATCAGGTTTTATCCTTTCAATTTGACCTAACTCTGAATCCAGTTTTAATACAGGAGATATACCTATGTCAGACGATTCCAGACAAGCACTTAAAGAAATAGGCTTAAAAATTAGACGCGAAGTACTTGGCGAAAAACACGTCAACGTATCTTTGGAAAAAGCTAACGAATTTAATCAGCCCATGCAGGAATTATTACATGAATATTGCTGGGGCTATGGTTGGGGCAGTGATGTGCTCAGCCGCAGAGAACGCAGCATTTTAAATCTGGGCATGTTGACTGCGTTAGGTCGTAGTCATGAAGTTGCAGTGCATACACGTGGAGCCAGAAACAATGGCTTAACCAATGAAGAGATCGCAGCCGTTTTCATTCAGACTGCAATTTATTGCGGTGTGCCTGCGGCTGTGGACAGTTTCCGTGAAGCAACCAAGGTGCTGGAAGACTATGACAAATAAGATTTTGCCGCCAGCTACAGTCGGTTTTATCGGTCTGGGAAACATGGGTTTTCCCATGGCTAAATGCCTGGTGGGTGCTGGTTATAAACTGATTGTTGCAGATTTAAATACTGAAGCAGTTGAGAAGTTCTGTCAGGAAACTGGTGCAGAATCTGCAACAGATTTGAAAGCACTGGCAGGCAAAAGTGATGTTGTCATTACCATGCTGCCGGAAGGCAATGCTGTCAGAAAAGTACTGATGGAAGAAGGTGGCGTTGTCAGTGGGTTACGTGAAGGGGCCATCCTGATCGACATGAGTTCATGTTCTCCGGTTGGTACCCGCAAACTGGCAGAAGAACTTGAAGCATTGGGCTTCCCATTGGTAGATGCGCCGGTTTCCGGTGGTGTTTACAAAGCGGCAGAAGGTGCTTTGGCTATTATGGCTGGTGGCGATAAAGATGTTGTTGAGCAATGTCTGCCGCTACTGGAAGTCATGGGTAAGCCGTTTAAAACTGGTGGCCCTGCCAGTGGCCATGCCATGAAAGCCATGAATAATTATCTGTCGGCAGCTTCTCTGGCAATTGCCTCGGAAGCGGTAATTTTGGGCAGCAAGTTCGGGCTAGATCCTGAAACCATGGTGGATATTCTGAATGCTTCGACAGGTCGCAGTAACAGTACGGAACACAAATTTCCGGCCTTTATTTTGCCACGTACTTTTAATTCAGGTTTCTTTATTGGTCTGATGGCAAAAGATCTGCGTCTGGCACGAGAGCTTGCTGAATCTGAAGGCACATCGACAGAGCTGCTGAAAATGGTCAGTACAATGTGGGATAAAGCGGAAGCAGAGCTTGGTTTTAAGGCGGATAATACGGAAGTTTATAGGTACCTTGAGTCGCAGTCTGAATAAACCCGGATAAAGGAAATATAAAGAGAGTTAATGATGACAAAACGACAGGCCTATGAAGTTTACGCGATTCGTTATGCGACAGTTGAACGTCGTTCGGGAGAAAACTTTTTAGGTGGTGATCCGCATGATGCTGGAATGCCGATGGATTATTTTGTCTGGGTAGCAAAAAACGCCGAAAAAACCTGGGTGATTGATACCGGCTTTAATGCTGAAGCTGCAGATCGACGCAAGCGGCAGTTTTTACGCTCGCCGGTTGAAGGCATGCAGTTGCTGGGAGTGGATGCGGCCACAGTCGAAGATGTCATCATTACTCACCTGCATTATGATCATGTGGGCAATTTTGATTTATTTCCCAAAGCCCGTTTTCATCTGCAGGATAGTGAAATGGCCTACGCGACAGGTCGTTATATGGGTAATCCATTCTTCTCGCATGCCTTTGAGCTGGATGAAGTTGTCGGCATGGTGCGCAATGTCTATGCGGGCAGAGTAAAGTTTTATGATGGTGATGCTGAACTGGAACCAGGCTTGTCCCTGCACCATGTTGGCGGTCACACCAAAGGCTTGCAGGTAGTCCGTATCTGGACCGAATCCGGCTGGCTGGTACTGGCTTCGGATGCCAGTCACTATGCGGCCAATATGAATGAAGGCCGGCCTTTTCCTATTGTGGTGGATATTGCCGAAATGATAGACGGCTGGGAAAAAATTCGAACACTGGTGGATGATCAAACCAGAATCATTCCAGGACATGACCCCCAGGTCATGGAAATCTATAAGGCGCCAGCTCAGGATATGGAGGGGATCATCGTCAGACTGGATGCCTGATATGCAACACAGAGCTTAGGATAATAACAACGAAAAACAGGCTTTATGGACATTGCACAAGAAATTGAAAACCTGCTCCAATCTCTCGTTGCCGGACTGTTAACAGGCTCCACTTATGGCCTGATGTGTGTCGGCTTAACGATCATTTTCGGTGTCATGCGTGTGATAAATTTTGCCCAGGGTGAATTTATGATGCTTGGCATGTATTTCACCTATTTCTGTACGACATTTATTCTGGCGCAGTTTGCGGTAAGTGGTATCTACCTGCCTTTCTTTATCGCTCTGTTTGCCGGTCCGGTGATTTACCTGCTGGGTGATGTTTTGCACAGACTGCTGCTGAACAAGGTAAGCGGACAGCGGGCCAATCAACTGGAAGCCGGCGGGCATTATGCGCAGCTGGTGTTAACCCTGGGTATTGCCCTGGTCCTGCAAAATGGGGGCTTGTATTTGTTCGGTTCAACACCGGTCTCGGTTTCCACCAGTCTTTCCTATACGGCCTGGGAAATTGGCTCACCTGAAGGCATCAGTGTGTTTGTCAACCAGGCACAGAGTCTGGCAGCGGTGCTGGCAATTGCCGTGGTGCTGGCCTTTGGCTATGTGATTGGTAAATCCCGCCTGGGTAAGTCCCTGCGTGCAGCGGCTGATAATCCGGATGCTGCCATTTATATGGGTATTGATGTTGAGCGCGCGCATCGTATTGCCTTTGGTTTTGGCGTCGGCATTACGGCAATAGGCGGTGGTTTACTGGCAGCGTATGCACCATTCCAGCCTTATATTGGTACCGAATATGTGATCATCATGTATGCCGGTGTCGTGCTGGGCGGGTTGGGTAGTATCCGCGGTGCCTTTCTGGGGGGATTGAGTATCGGTGTACTGCAGCAGGTATCGGCCTCCATTTTGCCCAACCAGTTACAAAACACGGTCATCTTTGTTTGCTTTCTAATTATCATTTTATTCAGACCGAACGGCTTTTTCGGCAGGCGTGAAAGAGTAGCCTGATGCATCTTAAGCGCGACATTATTGCTATTGCGTTATTCGGTTTACTCTATGGCATTCTGGCGTTGTTCATCCAGAACAGTTATTACCTCTTATTACTGACGATTCTGCCGATCTGGTCGGTGATGGGTTTGTCCTGGAATCTGTTCAGTGGCTATAGCGGACTTATTTCTTTTGGTCATGCCGCTTTCTTTGGTTTGGGTGCTTATCTGGTTGCCATCCTGCTGAATAGCTGGGTTATCAGCCCCTGGATCAGTGTGCCTCTAGCCGGTATTTTGGGTGGGCTTGCGGCACTAATGGTTGGTATTCCAACTTTCCGTTTACGCGGGCATTATTTTGCCCTTGCCATGCTGGCTTACCCACTGGCTCTGCTGTATATCTTTGAGTGGCTGGGCTTTCAGGAACTGGCGCTGCCGATGCAAAGAGAAGCTCCTTCACTTTATATGCAATTTGAAAATCAGCATATCTATGTCTTCATTGCACTATTTTTAATGGTTGTTGCCATGCTGGTAACAGCCTATTTGTCCCGGTCACGTTTTGGCATGTCCTTGCTGGCATTGAAGCAGGATGAAGAAGCGGCCGAAGCTTCCGGGATTAATACACAATACTGGAAAGCACTGGCGATTATGCTGAGTGGCGTGCTGGCTGGAACTGCAGGCGGTTTTTATGCCGTGGTCTTACTGGTTGTGACGCCACTGGCCGTATTTGGCATGCTGGTTTCGGCACAGGCTCTGGTGATCGCCATGTTTGGTGGTGTTGGTACCTTATGGGGGCCGATTATTGGGGCATTTATCCTGGTGCCATTAAGTGAAATTCTTTATGCCCAGTACGCTGCAGAAATTCCCGGCATACAGGGGGTGATTTATGGCTTGGCAATCGTTGTTGTCATTCTCGCTGCGCCGGAAGGGTTGCTGTGGAAACTACAGGCCTGGTTCAGACCAAGACAGGCCAGTGTGCTTGGCACAACATCAAGCCAGCTGAATACTGAGATTGATGAAACTGTTCTGGCAGTAAGCAATGACCGGCAACAAGAAAAAAATGTACTCGAAGTTAATAATCTGTCCAAAGCTTTCGGTGGTTTAAAAGCAACCCGGGATTTATCGTTTACGGTCAAACAGGGTGAGTTACTGGGCGTGATTGGTCCAAATGGTGCGGGTAAAACCACACTGTTTAATTTATTGAACGGCTTTCAGAAAATGGATTCTGGCGCCATTGTTTTTTCAGGTAAATCGCTGGCCGGTTTGCCGCCAAATAAAATCTGTCATTTAGGTGTGGCAAGAACTTTTCAGGTTCCCAAACCTTTTACCAGGCTGTCAGTTTTCGATAATGTAATTGTTGGTGCCTATGTGCGCAGTAAAAATAATCACGAAGCCAGTGAGCTGGCCTCTGCAGCATTGATGTTGGTCGGTTTGCAGGACCTGGCTTATTCTCCAGCGGCCAATCTGACCAACCGTGAGTTGCGTTTGATGGAACTGGCTCGTGCACTGGCGTCGAAACCGGCCTTGATACTGGTTGATGAAATTCTTGCGGGGCTGGATTCAAAAGCGATGGAAGATCTGGTTCGCGTTCTGAGAAAAGTCACGGCCCTGGGTATTACCATTGTTATTATTGAACACAGCATGAGAACCATGGTGGAACTGGTTGACCGATTTATTGTGCTGGATCATGGCGCGCTTCTGGCAGAAGGCAGCCCTGATGAAATTATCAAAGATACAAAAGTCATAGAAGCCTATCTTGGCAAGAAGTGGTTGGAAGGTAATGCTGAAGCTAACTAAAGTGCATGCCGGGTATGGTGGCGTTGATGTGCTACATGCTATTGATGTCGACGTTAAAAGCGGTGAATTTGTCGCGATAGTCGGCCCCAATGGTGCCGGCAAGTCGACGCTGTTTAAAACCATTTCCGGGATTGTGACACCTTCTCAGGGAAGTATTGAATTCCTGGATACAAATTTATTAACTGTTCCTGCGGCTAAACGTGCCCATCTGGGGATAGCACATGTGCCGGAAGGGCGACAGGTTTTCTCGAGCATGACGGTGCTGGAAAATCTGGAAATGGGTGCGTACACCCGACAAGGGCAATTGCATTGGGATGCAACACTGGAAAAAATTTACACCTGGTTTCCCGTTCTGGCAGAAAGACAAGCCCAGTTGGCCGGTACGCTTTCGGGTGGGCAGCAGCAGATGCTGGCTATCAGCAGGGGGTTGGCGGCCAACCCTAAAATTTTGTTATTGGATGAACCGTCAATGGGTTTGTCACCAGCGATTGCCGATGAGATATTTGACCGATTGATCGAGATTCACAGAAGCTCTGACATCAGTCTGGTTCTGGTAGAGCAACGTGTAGCCGAAGCCTTGCATTTTGCCAGCAGAGCCTATGTGCTGGAAGCGGGTGAAATTATATTAAGCGGTGATCAGGCTGTGTTACAGGACGATGAACGTATCCGGCAAGCCTATCTCGGTATGTAGTAAGATGTTTCAACTAAAAATAATAAAAACAGAAATAAAAAAACCAGGAATAAAAAGATTCATCAGGCTGATGTACAAACATTTTCATTTTTTAAATTCCAGTTTTTGCGTAGTAGGTCTGCTGCTTGTTGTTTTATTGCCATCTAAAACTTTTGCACAGGTAGAAGTGCAGCCTGTAAAAATAGGGCTGATTGCCCCTCTGTCTGGTCCCTGGGCGCGTCCGGGGCAGATCATGCGCATAGCTGCTGAGCAGGCGGTTGCAGAAATAAATGGGCAAGGAGGTATTGCGTCACTCGGTGATGCGCCACTGGAACTGGTGGTCTATGACGCCGGCGATAATGTTGAAAGGGCCAAGAATGCAGCGCAACGCATGGTCGCAGAAGAGCCTGACTTAATTGGCGCTGTGGGTGCCTATCTGAGTTCATTTACCCTGGCTGTCACTGAAGTCACTGAGCGTGCGGAAGTGCCGATATTGACTTTGTCCTATTCTGACCTGATTACTTCCCGCGGTTTCAGTTATGTGTTTCAGACCTCAGCTTCCGGTGCGGTGCAGTCGAGTGGTGCCTTGCCCATATTGATGGATATGGCGGAAAGTGCTTCCGGGCAAAGACCGCAAACCATTGGCATTATCATGGACAATACCGCAGCATCAGAAGCCTTTGTGAAACCTTTTTTTGAAACAGATATTTTGCAGCA
>Ga0181597_10001051_pt1 | contig 31233 bp, 33 predicted proteins | sample 041ome_5_FD_148647 | JGI IMG/M metagenome (GOLD analysis project Ga0181597, IMG submission 148647) | Coastal salt marsh microbial communities from the Groves Creek Marsh, Skidaway Island, Georgia - 041403US metaG (spades assembly) | ecosystem: Environmental > Aquatic > Marine > Intertidal zone...
CCTTGCCCCCATCATCATCATCGGCATCATCGCCCGGGCCTGTGCGTCGGCCGGAAATTGTTTCGCCGGAAATTGTTTCAGTCGTCGTTGCGACGCCGGTGGCCGGATGTTTTGACTATATTGTTGCTGAACATCTTTCGGTGGTTGCCGGCAGTGTGGTGATGGTGCCGTTTGGCAATCGCCGTTTGCCGGGAATTGTGTTGGGGCCCGGTTCCGGCGATGTGGTCGTGGAAAAATTACGTTGTCTCGAAGACGTGTCTGACGTGCCGGCATTGCCAGCCGCGCTGATACCGTTCATGCAGCGTTTTGCCGATTGGACATTGGCGCCGCTTGGGGCTGTCGCCAAGATGATTCTGAGTCAGCCGGCGGCGCTGGCGCCAGCCGCATTGCAGAAACGTTTTTTCCGGCCGGAAAGCCTGCCGGCCAAGCATCGTATGACGCCAGCCCGGCAGCGCGTTCTGGGGGCATTGGCGGATGGCGTGCGGCTGACGGCAAAGGATCTGTCCGTTGCTGCAGATGTCAGTCCGGCGGTGATCGCCGCTATGGCGGCGCAAGGGCTGCTAGGCGTCGATCACGTGGCGCAAGATCAGCCGCCAGCCGTGCCACGATGTGACTTGCCCGGCTTGACGCTGACCGCGACACAGGCCACTGCGGCAGCTGATCTGTCGGCGATGATCGGCCGGGGATTTGCCACAACATTGCTTGATGGGGTCACCGGCTCGGGCAAAACGGAAGTCTATTTTGAAGCTGTTAAAACAGCCGTGCAAGCTGGCCAGCAGGTGCTGATTCTGCTGCCGGAAATCGCCTTGTCAGCCGCGTGGCGCAGCCGGTTTGCGGCGCGTTTTGGGGTGTCGCCGGTTGAATGGCATTCAGATGTGTCCGCCGCCCAAAAACGCCGCGCCTGGCGATTTGCCCTGACCGGCCAGCTGTCGGTGGTTGTTGGCGCACGGTCAGCCCTGTTTCTGCCGTTTCAGAATCTGGGGCTGATCATTGTTGATGAAGAACATGAACATGCCTTTAAACAGGAAGATCAGGTAATTTATCAGGCGCGTGATATGGCGGTGTTGCGGGCGCGGATCGAAAATTGCCCGATTATTCTGGCCAGCGCCACGCCCTCACTTGAAAGCTGGGTGAATGCCGGTGGCACTGGCAAAGCGCAGCGCTATCGTCACCTGCCACTGCCAGAGCGTGTGCATGGGGCAAGCCTGCCGCAGGTGAGCGCCATTGATCTGCGCAAAACGCCGCCGGAACGGGGTCGCTGGCTGGCGCCGCCGTTGGTCGATGCGATGGCAAAACGCTTGCAGGATGGCGAACAAACGCTGTTGTTTTTGAATCGTCGTGGCTATGCGCCACTGACGCTGTGTGGGGCCTGCGGTGCGAAAGTGACCTGCCCGCATTGTGATAGCTGGATGGTGGCGCATCGACTGGCTGGCCGCATGCGGTGCCATCATTGTGGCCATGAAACGCGGCCGCGTGCCGATTGTGCGCAATGTGGCGAGACTGACAGCATGCAGGCTTGCGGCCCCGGCGTTGAACGGCTTGCTGAAGAAGTGTTGTGGCGGTTTCCCGACGCCAGATTTGCGGTGTTGTCCAGCGATACGGTTGGCACGCCAAAAGCCGCAGAGAGTTTTATCGAGTCGGTTCAGGCTGGCGAGGTTGATATTATTGTCGGTACGCAAATGGCGGCAAAGGGGCATCATTTTCCGAATTTGACGCTTGTTGGTGTGGTTGACGCTGATCTGGGGCTTGCTGGTGGCGATTTGCGGGCGAGTGAGCGCACCTTTCAGATGTTGTCGCAAGTGGCTGGCCGGGCCGGTCGCGAATCGCGCCCCGGTGCTGCGTTGCTGCAGACGCTTGAGCCTGATAACCCGGTTCTGACCAGTTTGCTGAGTGGTGATCGTGACCAGTTTCTGGCACGCGAGGCGGCAGCGCGGGCGCAAGCTGGCATGCCACCCTTTGCCCAGCTGGCAGCGGTGATTTTATCCGCGCCACGCGAAGACAAGCTGCATGAGGCGATGCGGCTGCTGGCGGCCTGCCGGCCAGAATTTGCCAGTGTCGACTGTTTTGGCCCGGCGCTGGCGCCACTGGCCTATCTGAAGGGGCGGCACCGTGCCAGATTTTTGCTTCGCGCTGACAAAACCGTTGATTTGCAGCGCATTTTACGTGGCTGGATTGGTGCGGTGAAACTGCCAGCGCAGGTGCGGCTGCATATTGACGTTGATCCTTATAGTTTTCTTTAGCTGATCAATGATCATGCGGTTTTTCCGGATAGATGCGGTGCCCGAATCATCGCGAACCTGAATCATCACGAAAAGGTCAAATTTTCGGTGTCTGACTGCTTGCCTTTCGGCCATGGCTATGATAGCACCCATATCGTCACAGTAAGCAGTTGCGCACCAAGCGTCGAACTGAGCCGTGCAGCCACAAATATGGGTTTTTCAGAGCGAGGTTAAGTCAGTGAGTTCAGGCGCTACAGGTCTTGCAGGACGTTATGCTGGCGCGCTTTATGCGTTGGCGGTTGAAAGCAAAAAAATTGATGCTATACATGCGGATCTGACCGCATTGGCCGGGCTGGTTGCCGAACATCAAGAGCTGAAAAAGCTGGTTGACTCCCCTATTCTATCGCGCCATGAGCAGCAATCTGCGGTAACCGCTATTCTGGAAAAGGCCGGGGCTGATGCGCTGACTGTTAAATTCGTTGGTACGCTTGCGGCAAATGGCCGTTTAAGCGCGCTGCTTCGCGTCATTCGGGCATTTTTAGAAGAGCATGCCCGGCGGCGCGGCCAAATCTCTGCAGAGGTCATCTCGGCTGTGCCGCTTGATGACAGCCGCAAGGCATCTGTAGAAAAAACTGTCGCCCGGCTTGCTGGTAGCGACAAATTGTCACTTTCAATGCGTGTAGACCCGTCTTTGATCGGCGGGCTTGTTGTGCGCATTGGATCTCGTATGATTGATACCTCAATCAAAACCAAACTTAGCCGGCTGGAAACGGCCATGAAGGGTGTTGCGTGATGGATATTCGTGCGGCTGAAATTTCAGCGATCCTCAAGGAACAAATTGCCAATTTCGGTAGTGAAGCAGAAATCGCCGAAGTTGGTCGGGTGCTGTCAGTAGGTGACGGTATTGCCCGCGTCCACGGGCTTGACGAAGTGCAAGCTGGTGAAATGGTCGAATTTGAAAGCGGTGTGAAGGGCATGGCCCTGAACCTTGAAGCCGACAATGTGGGTATCGTTATTTTTGGCGATGACCGGTCAATTCGTGAAGGCGATGTTGTTCGCCGTACCGCGTCAATTGTGGATACGCCCATCGGCAAAGGACTGCTGGGACGCGTTGTCGACGCCCTTGGCAACCCGATTGACGGCAAAGGCCCGTTGAAAAATGTCAAGCGTAGCCGGGTTGAGGTCAAAGCCCCCGGCATTATGCCACGCCAGTCCGTGCATGAGCCAATGCAGACGGGTCTAAAAGCAATCGACAGCCTGATCCCGGTTGGCCGGGGCCAGCGTGAGTTGATCATTGGTGACCGCCAAACCGGTAAGACAGCCATTGCGATTGATGCGTTTATCAACCAGAAGCCGGTGAATGAAGCGGCTGGCAAGGATGACGCGAAAAAGCTGTTCTGTATCTATGTTGCGGTTGGGCAGAAGCGGTCAACAGTGGCACAAATCGTACGCTCGCTCGAAGAGCAGGGCGCCATGGAATATTCAATCGTTGTTGCCGCGACAGCATCTGATCCGGCACCGATGCAGTTCCTGGCACCTTATACAGCCTGTGCTATGGGCGAATATTTCCGCGATAATGGCATGCATGCGCTGGTGGTATATGATGATCTGTCAAAACAGGCCGTTGCCTATCGCCAGATGAGCTTGTTGCTGCGTCGCCCACCGGGACGCGAAGCCTATCCGGGTGACGTTTTCTATCTGCACTCGCGGCTTCTTGAGCGTGCGGCGAAACTGAACGCTGATAACGGTTCTGGTTCATTGACAGCGTTGCCGGTTATTGAAACCCAGGGCGGTGACGTGTCGGCCTTTATCCCGACAAATGTGATTTCAATCACCGATGGACAGATCTTCCTTGAAACAGAATTGTTCTATAAAGGCATCCGTCCGGCGGTGAATGTGGGTCTGTCGGTGAGCCGTGTTGGTTCCGCCGCGCAGATCAAAGCGATGAAACAGGTTGCCGGTACCATTAAGCTGGAACTGGCGCAATATCGTGAGATGGCGGCGTTCGCCCAGTTTGCATCGGACATGGATGCATCGACACGCGCTTTGCTTGCACGTGGTGAGCGTCTGACCGAGCTGTTGAAGCAGCCTCAATATAGCCCGATGCTTGTTGAAGAACAGGTGGCGGTGATTTTTGCCGGTGTGAAAGGCTATCTTGACGCGATTGCGGTCAGCGATATTGGTCGGTTTGAGATGGGTCTTCTGGATCATCTGCGCAGTTCCGAGCAAGCGCTGCTTGACACCATTCGTGACGAAAAAGCGTTGTCTGACAAAACTGAAGAAAAACTAGGTAAGGCCATTGCGGCATTTGCCAAGAGCTTTTCATAAGTCGCTGGGATAGGGCGAAGACGTTTTCACATCGTCTATTGGAGTTCGGTAAATGGCAAATTTGAAGGATCTGAAGACGCGCATCAACAGCGTCAAGTCCACGCAGAAAATCACCGCTGCCATGAAAATGGTGGCGGCGGCAAAATTGCGGCGGGCACAGGATGCTGCTGAATCGGGTCGTCCCTATTCGACCCGGATGCGGCAGGTGATTGGCAACCTTGCCAGTAAGGCTGATCCTTCATCAGCCCCGCAATTGCTTGTCGGTAACGGCAAAGACCAGACACATCTACTGGTCATTATGTCAGCCGACCGTGGTTTGTGCGGTGGTTTTAATGGCAGCATTACCCGCCAGACACGCGCTGAAGTGGCCCGTCTGAAAGCCGAAAATAAAACAGTTAAGCTGTTGATGGTCGGTCGTAAATCTGCCGATGCGCTGCGTCGTGAATTTGGCGATATGTATATTGACCAGCATGAAGGCTTGCAGGGCACGTCGGTCAATTATGACGATGCCGCCAGCATAGCCGACACCATTCGCAGCAAATTTGAAGCTGGCGAATTTGATGTCTGCACGCTGATTTTTAACAAGTTTAAAAATGCCATCACACAGGAAATCACCCTCACCCGGCTGATTCCGGCTGAAGTTGATGAAAGCGATGCTGCGGATAATGATGCCGCCGCGGTCAGCTACGAATATGAGCCTGAAGAAGATGAATTGCTGGCCAGTCTATTGCCGCGCAATCTATCAACGCAAATTTATAGCGCGCTTTTGGAATCATCCGCGGCGGAACTGGCTGCACGGATGACGGCGATGGATAATGCGACGCGCAATGCTGGCGAATTGATCGACCGTCTGACGCTGGTTTATAACCGGACGCGGCAGGCGAATATTACCAGCGAGCTTATTGAGATTATTTCAGGTGCCGAGGCCATCTAGCCAGCATTGCGGTGCCACAGGATTTGAAGAGTAGACAAACGTAATCGGGCAATCATGCCCATAGTAAAACGGTTCTAGCCCGGAGTAACAAGACCATGGCAAAAAACGGAATTGGTAAAATCAGTCAGGTGATCGGCGCGGTTGTTGACGTCGAATTTGATGGTGAACTGCCAGCGATTCAAAATGCATTAGAGGTAGACAATAACGGCCAGCGGTTGGTGCTTGAAGTTGCCCAGCATCTCGGCGAGTCAGCTGTCCGCACGATCGCGATGGATGCGACCGAAGGTCTGGTGCGCGGCACCGAGGCCACCGATACCGGCGCCCCGATCACTGTGCCTGTTGGCCCGGAAACACTTGGCCGTATCATGAACGTCATCGGCGAGCCGGTCGATGAAGGCAAGCCGGTGAAATCAAAGAAACATTACCCCATTCACCGCGCTGCACCGGACTATATTGACCAGTCAACCGAAGCCGAGATTCTGGTAACAGGGATTAAGGTTGTTGATCTTTTGGCACCTTATGCCAAAGGCGGTAAAATCGGCCTGTTTGGCGGTGCTGGTGTTGGCAAGACCGTGTTGATCATGGAATTGATCAATAACGTGGCGAAAGCGCATGGTGGCTATTCCGTGTTTGCCGGTGTTGGCGAGCGCACACGTGAGGGTAACGATCTGTATCACGAGATGGTCGAATCAGGCGTTATCAAAACCGATGGCCCGGGATCAAAAGCCGCGCTTGTATATGGTCAGATGAATGAGCCTCCGGGTGCGCGTGCACGGGTGGCTTTGACCGGTTTGACGCTGGCCGAATATTTCCGTGATGAAGAAGGCCAGGACGTGCTTTTCTTTGTCGATAACATCTTCCGCTTTACACAGGCTGGTTCAGAAGTGTCAGCCCTGCTTGGCCGTATCCCGTCTGCTGTGGGTTATCAGCCAACATTGGCGACGGATATGGGTGCGCTGCAAGAGCGGATCACCACAACCAATAAAGGGTCAATCACCTCGGTGCAGGCGATTTATGTGCCTGCCGATGACTTGACCGACCCGGCTCCGGCCACATCATTCGCCCACCTTGACGCCACCACAGTGTTGTCGCGCCAGATTGCCGAGCTTGGCATTTATCCGGCGGTGGATCCGCTTGATTCATCATCACGTATGTTGGATCCGCGTATTGTCGGTGAGCATCACTATAATGTGGCGCGTCAGGTGCAGGAAGTTTTGCAGCAATATAAGTCGCTGCAGGATATTATCGCCATCCTCGGCATGGATGAATTGTCGGAAGAAGACAAATTGGTTGTTGCCCGTGCGCGCAAAATCCAGCGCTTCTTGTCACAGCCATTCCATGTGGCAGAAGTCTTCACCGGTTCACCTGGCAAGCTGGTTGGGCTTGAAGATACCATTTCTGGTTTCGAGGGCATCCTGAAAGGTGATTATGACCATCTTCCAGAAGCCGCTTTCTACCTTGTCGGCACCATTGAAGAAGCCGTCGAAAAGGGCAAGAAGCTGGCGCAGGAAGCTGCATAACGCAACATGCTGGTGCAATTCGACAGCAAGACATAGGCAGTAATTATGGCTGAAACAACACAATTAGAACTGGTCACACCGATCCGTATCATGGCGCAGCAGGCTGTCGAAATGGTTGTCGCGCCTGGTGTGGAAGGCTTGTTCGGGGTGCTGCCACGGCATGCCCCGTTATTGGCCGATTTGACACGTGGTGTTGTCGAAGTGCATGAAAACGGCAAAGTCACCGACCGGTTTATGATCGATGGTGGCTTGGCTGATGTGTCGGGCGAAAGCGTGACGATCCTTGCCGAACGTGCCATTCACCTTGGCAGTGCTGATGCGGCACAGTTGAAAACACAGGCGGCCGAGGCGAGCGATGATGAGGCGGCATTTTTAAACGCCGCAATTGCGGCTCTGTAATTAAAGATCAAAGACCAATAACGCCGCTACCGATGCTTTTGGTGGCGGCTTTTTTGTGCCCAAATTTATTTTAAATAGGGCGCGAAAGCTGCCAATACATTTTGATAAACATCGCGCTTAAACGGCACAGCCAGATCGACAAGATCATGCGGCGATAACCATTTCCATTCGCAGAATTCAGGTTCTTCGGTGGCAATATTGATATCTGAATCATCGCCGGTAAAGCGCAGCGCCATCCATTTCTGCTTTTGCCCTTTATACCGGCCCTGCCAGAGCCTGTCGGCAAGTGGCAGCGGAATATCATAATAGAGCCAATCATCATGCTGGCTTACCAGCTCGGCTGTATTGGTGCCGATTTCCTCGCGCATTTCACGCATACAGGCCTGCAGCGGGCTTTCTCCAGCGTCAATACCACCTTGCGGCATTTGCCAGGCTTCGGCGCGGCTGTCGATGCGACGCCCGGCAAAAACAAGGCCATCATTATTCAGCAGAAAAATGCCAACACATGGCCGATATGGGCGCTGCTCATAAGGCGCGGTTGGCAAAGATGGTGTTTGGTTCATGGGTTGGCCTGATCCTTGGTAAAGATGGCAACGCCTTGAATAAGATCGAGTGCGCGGGCCAATTGATAGTCAATTTCGGACTGATCGGCTGGTGCCGCGTCGGCGTCGGCTTTGTCGTCGGCTTTGTCACTGTCGCCTGATTCGGCACTGCCGGGGCTATCAAGTGCGCCCTTTAAATTTTCTTCGCGGGTGATGCCGCCTTCCAGCTTTTCAATGCGCGCCAGAGCGACCTCGATATTGGGGGTGATGCCAGTGGCCTGAATTGACACGCCTGACGGTGTGTAATAGCGGGCCGTCGTCAACCGCATGGCGCCGGTTCCAGACACCGGAATCACCGATTGAACGGATCCTTTACCAAATGAACGGGTGCCAAGCAAAACCGCCCGCTGATGATCTTTTAACGCACCAGCAACGATTTCAGATGCCGAGGCAGAACCAGAATTAATCAGCACCACAAGTGGCAGGCCGCGGGCAATATCGCCCGGCTTGGCATAGGCCCGGCTGGCATTTTCCGCATCACGACCACGTGTCGAGACAATTTCACCAGCCTCTAAAAATGCATCGGTTACCGCAATGGCCTCATTCAGCAGGCCGCCGGGGTTATTGCGCAGATCAAGCACAAACCCCTTCACCTTGTCTCCATGTTCGGCAAAGATTTTTTCTACCGCGTCATTCAGCCCGGGGCTGGTCTGTTCAGAAAATGTCGTGATCCGCAAATAGCCAATATCGTCAAACACTTCTGACCTGACAGAGCGGATCTTTATGGTGTCGCGGGTGACCGTTACATCAAATGGTTCATTTTGCTCACGCTGGATGGTAACGGTGACATCCGAGCCGACTTTACCGCGTAATTTATCGACAGCTTCGGACAAAGCCATGCCCAGAATCGGCTCGCCATCAACCGCTACGATATAATCTTCCGGCTGAAGCCCGACTTTCGCTGCTGGTGTGTCATCGATGGGTGAAACAATTTTGATCACTCCATTTTCCATGGTGATCTCGATGCCCAACCCACCAAATTTGCCTTTTGTCTGCACCTGCATATTGGAAAAATTTTCCGTGTCCAGAAATGACGAATGCGGATCAAGCGAGGTCAGCATGCCATTGATCGCGGCCTCAATCAGCGCCTTTTCATCAACCTCATCAACATAGCTCTCGCGGACACGCTGGAAAATATCGCCAAACAAACCAAGCTGGCGATAAATCTCTTCGTTTTTGCTCGAATTGGCAGAGGTGAGTGTTGGCATGGAAAATGCGCCAGCAATCAATATCCCGCATATAAACGGAACCGCTGCCCGCCTTATTCGGGCCGCATGAGGTACTAAACGGGTTATGAACTGCGCCATTGGCTGCTCCTCTGCAGAAATTCTAAAGATCTCATTTTCATTTTGCCCGGGCGCCATTTCACAGTGTCAACAATTTCACAGGGTTAAAAATTTCACAGCGTCAAAATAACTGCCTTTAGCGTGGCGTGACCGTCTTCATACACCGCATTAAGATTTTTTTAAGACGGCTTCATGGTGCCAGTGAAAAGACCGTGTTTCAACCCCAAGCCATAATTTCAACCCGGCTTATTTTGCCGCCGTTGCCAACCCGCCAAAAACCGCACGACCGGTCATGCTGGCGGGTTGGTCAATGCCAAGCATCGCCAGCAAACTAGGTGCCAGATCAGCCAGCCGGCCGTCGGTGAGCTGCACGCCGGGCGGGCCATTGAACAGGATCAGCGGTACCGGGTTGGTGGTGTGCGCGGTATGCGGCGAATCGGCATTTTTGTCCCACATGACCTCGCAATTGCCATGATCGGCTGTCAGCAGCATTTGTCCATCTGCCGCCTGCACCGCCGCAACCAGCTCACCAATACAGCTATCAACCGTTTCCACCGCCGCGATAGCCGCATCCAGATCACCGGTATGGCCGACCATATCCGGATTCGCAAAATTGATTACCAACAGATCATGCGCTTTCGCCTGCAGGCTGGCGACGGCTTTTGCCAGCACCCCGGCGGCACTCATTTCCGGCAATTGATCATAGGTGGCGACATTTGGTGACGGCACCATGGCGCGTTCTTCGCCATCGCGCATGGTTTCATCGCCGCCATTAAAGAAAAATGTGACATGCGGGTATTTTTCGGTCTCGGCAAGCCGCAACTGCCGCAGGCCAGCAGCGGCAACAACATCGCCAAGAGTGTCGGCAATTTCCACCGGCGGATAGAGCGGTGTGACAAAGCCATCAAGCGCGGCTGAATAGCTGGTCATGCCAAGACCCGGGCATAATGCGATTGGTTGTGTATCACAGGATGTGACCTCTGGCCGATACAGACAATCCAGCAATTGCCGCGCCCGGTCTGCCCGAAAATTCATCATCACCAGCCCATCACCATCGCGCATGCCGGCATAGTCGCCGATGATTGTGGCGGATAAAAATTCGTCGCTTTCACCGCGCACATAGCCAGTCTGCAGGGCCTGCATGGCGTCGTCAGCATGATGCTCAGCCCGGCCACGGGCAATCGCGTCATAGGCTTTTTGCGTGCGATCCCAGCGGTGATCACGATCCATACCGAAATAGCGCCCGGTGAGGCTGCCGATGCTGGCATTGTCCGGCAAGTCTGCAACAAAATTCTGCAGGCTGATGCCGGCGTCACGCGGCAACACATCACGGCCATCGGTAAAGCCGTGAATGACAACAGTGCTGCCGGCTTCCGCCAGACCATTGACCACGGCCAGAATGTGATCCTGATGGGCATGTACCCCGCCAGCCGAGAGCAGGCCGATAACATGCGCTGTCCCGCCGGTGTGTTGCAGCGTGCTGGCCAGTTCCTTTAGCGCCGCATGTGCCTGTAACGAGCCATTTTCAGTGGCTTCATTGAGCCGCGGCAAATCCTGCACCACAACCCGTCCGGCCCCAATATTCATATGGCCGACTTCGGAATTGCCAACCTGTCCGTCCGGCAGCCCGACATCGGCGCCCGATGCCGCCAAAAAGCTATGCGGGCAGCGCGACCATAGCTGGTCAAACACCGGTGTTCTGGCGCGCGCTACGGCGTTATGCTCCGGGTCAGGACTGTGTCCCCACCCGTCCATAATACAGAGCACCACCGGCCCTTTTGATGGATCAATTGCTGTTGTGATCATGGCGTATATATAGTGATGCGCCAGCGCGAAGTATAGTGCAAACCAGTATGGCTAATTGCCGCGATGATAGGGGTGCCCGGCCAGAATCATGCTGGCTCGATAGAGCTGTTCGGCGAGCATCGCCCGGCACAGCATATGTGGCCAGGTGGCACGACCAAAGGATATAATCCGCTGGGCTTTTTGCCGGATATCTGTGGCGTGACCATCGGCACCACCAATGGCAAAAGCCGCAGATGTATAGCCACTATCACGCCAATCGCCGATCAGCGCGGCCAGCTCTTCGGAAGAATGATCCTTGCCGCGCGGGTCAAGAATGGCCAGCACCGATGCAGATGGCAGCGCCCGCAAAAGCCGCGCGCCTTCATCATTGGTACGTTTTACACCAGCTGGAAATTTTGACTCAATTTCAACAATCTGTCCGCCGTCAGGAAGCCGCCCTATCCAGTCTTCAGCCAGCCGGCTTTCGGCGGAGCCGCGACCTTTGCCAACGGCGAGAATAAAAAGCTGCATGGCGGGCATCCTGTCGCTGGTTTGCTGATGCTATGACCGGTCAGCCATCGGTGCCGACGGTGACCACTTCTTCGGCAGTGGCATCGCTCCACATACGCTCAAGACCATAAAATTCGCGGACTTCAGGCCGGAACAAATGCACAATCACATCATTCGCGTCAATCAGCACCCAGTCGGCCTGCCGCAACCCCTCCAACCCGAGAACATCAACTTTATTCTGTTTCAGCTTAAATTCGATATGTTCGGCCATAGCGGCGACCTGGCGCGATGATGTGCCACTCGCCACAACCATATAATCGGCCATGGCAGATTTTCCCTGTAACGGAATGGTCAGGACGTTTTCGGCTTTATCATCGTCTAATGAGGTGGTGATTAATTCAAGGATCTGGTCTGCATCACAGGCAGTGCGAGCTTTAGAAATGGGTGTCTCCTTCAAATATCCAGCCTTTATATGTCATCCGTCGAGGCGTGGCTTGCAGCGCGGCCTTGTCGAATAGCGGTTGCCGACGCATGATGCCGTTGCCCCGCGATAAAACACCAGCCTGGCAAATCAACCCGCGATTCGCGCAGTCGGTGGCGTAGCTGCGCACTCGTGTAGCGACGCTTAAACAGTTGCCGTCCCGTGCTCATCGCCTGATAAGAATAGCTTGGCCGGTCAATTACGGCAATGGGTAGCAGGGATATAAAGCTTTTATAGCGTTGCCATTGTTGTAGCTGCACCAGATTATCTGCGCCCATAATCCAGGTCAGGCGCGCTAATGGCATTGTTTTTTTGATATATTTTACAGTTTCATAGGTGAAATTGCTTGGCAGGCTGGCTTCCGGTGCGACGACATGGATAAAGCTGTATGGTGCGGTTATGTCGCGGGCTTTGGCAAGGCGATGCGGCAAACTGGTCATATTGGTCGGGCTTTTTAGCGGATTTTGCGGGCTGACCAGCCACCAGACCTGATCCAGTCCAAGTTTGGAACAGGCCTGCAGACTCATATGAATATGACCGGCATGCGCCGGGTTAAATGAGCCGCCAACAAGACCGATTTTCAGCTTTGTCCGGCTGTGAAAAAGCTGTGCATGGTGATGTCGGTTATATCTAGCTGCGGATCTGGCCATCACCGCGCACAACATATTTGAAACTTGTTAATTGGGCGGCGCCAACCGGCCCGCGCGCATGCAACCTGCCGGTGGCAATGCCAATTTCCGCGCCCATACCAAATTCACCGCCATCGGCGAATTGTGTAGAGGCGTTGCGCATGACAATCGCGCTGTCGACACGCTGCAAAAATATCTCGGCGGCGTCGTCTGCTTCGGTAATGATAGATTCGGTATGGCCGGATCCATAAGTGGCGATATGGGTGATCGCCATATCGATGCTGTCAACAACGCGTACCGACAAAATGGCATCAAGATATTCGGTGCGCCAGTCATCATCCTCGGCAATCTGCATATCCGGCACCAGACGTCTGGCGGCACTGTCACCGCGCAGAACACAGCCTGCCTGCTGCAATTCGGCGGCAATCGCCGGCAGCATATCGCCAGCCACCTGCTGATGCACAAGCAGGGTTTCGGCAGCGCCACAGATTCCGGTACGGCGCATTTTTGCATTCAATGTGATGGCTTTGGCTTTGTCAGGATCGGCATCTTTGTCGATATAGAGATGACAGATTCCTTCCAAATGCGCGAACACTGGCACCCGGGCGTCGCGCTGTACCCGCTCGACAAGTGATTTGCCACCGCGCGGGATGATCACATCAATGCCGCCAACTGCGGCCAGCATGGCGCCAACGGCAGCCCGGTCTGTGGTGTTGACAATCTGCACGGCGGCACCCGGCAGGCCAGCTGCCTGCAGCCCCTCGACCATGGCCTCGGCAAGCAAAGAGGCGCTATGTTGGCTGTCGCTGCCACCGCGTAAAATCACCGCATTGCCTGCCAGAACGCACAGACCAGCTGCATCAACAGTGACATTGGGGCGCGATTCATAAATCACCCCAATCACCCCCAAAGGCGTTGACTGGCGGGTGATGTCGAGACCATTCGGACGTTGCCATCGCGCCAGTTCGGCGCCAATGGGATCAGGCTGGGCGGCAATTGTTTCGAGCCCAACAGCCATCTCCTCGATCCGCGATTCGGTCAGGGTCAGCCTGTCAATAAACGCCTCTGTCAGGCCGGACTGGGCCGCTGCGGCAAGATCTTTTTGATTGCTTGCCAATATATCATTGGTTCGTGCGCGGATGATTTTGGCAGCTTCGTGCAGCGCCTTTTGCCGGGTTGCAAAGCTGCTGCTACCCAGCGCTGTCTGGGCGCTGCGTGCGGCGCGCACCAGACCATCAATCAGGGCTGTTGCGGCATCGGTTTTCGCATGGGTTTGTGTCATTTTATGTCCAGTCTGGCAGGCCGGCACGCCCTGCCCCGATTACTCTGGCTGCCGAATATTCTAGCTTTCGGTCACCACCAGATTATCAGCGTGAATGATCTCATCCGTGAATGATCTCATCACGTCCACGATACCCCAGCATGGCCTCAATTTCACGGCTTTTATGGCCTTTGATTTTCGCCGCATCGGCGGCGCCATAGCTGGATAATCCATGGCCGATAATTTTGCCGGACGAGTCTGTAACAGCGATCAGATCGCCCCGGTCAAATTGCCCGTCAACCGCCAGCACACCGGCTGGCAAAAGTGATTTTCCCTTGCGCAGGGCGGTGGCGGCCCCGGCATCGACACAGATTGTGCCACGCGGTGTCAACGCGCCGGCAATCCATTGTTTGCGCGCCGCATGCGGTGACTCTGTTGCCATAAAGCAGCTGCAACGCGCGCCGGCTTCAAGGCTGGCCAGCGGTTCAGGATCACGGCCATCGCAAATAATCATGTGACAGCCAGCCGCCGTGCTGATTCGCGCGGCTTCGAGCTTGGTCACCATACCGCCCGAGGCATATTGCGCATTGGCGGTGCCGGCCATTGCCATAATCTCATCAGTAATCTGCTCAATTCGCGGCAGATGCGTGGCTGCTGCATCATCGGTGGGATTGGCTGTATAGAGCCCATCAACATCGGATAACAGGATTAGCAATTCGGCGCCAACCATAGCCGCCACGCGTGCTGCCAGCCGGTCATTATCGCCAAAGCGTATTTCTGCGGTGGCAACGGTATCATTTTCATTCACCACCGGTACCGCACCAAGATCCAGCAACGCCGCCATTGTTGCGCGTGCATTCAGATGTTTGCGGCGGGTTTCGGTGTCATCTGGCGATAGCAGAATTTGCGCTGTCTGCACATTATAAGCGCCGAGCGCATCCATCCAAGCATGCGCCAGAATCACCTGTCCGGTCGCCGCCGCTGCCTGTTTTTCCTGCAGGCTGAGCGTTTTATTATGAATTTTCAACAGCCGACTGCCCAACGCAATGGCCCCACTTGATACCACCACCACATCTTTTCCGGCAGCTTTCAACCGCGAAATATCCCGCGCTATACCGGCCAGCCAGGCTGTGTTGATGGTGTTTTTCGCTTCATCAACCAACAAGGCTGATCCAACCTTAATGACGATTCGGCGGGCCTCTGGCAGGGCGCTGCGTGCGGTTATGGCGACCATGGCTCTGCCTCTTCAGGTTCCGCCTCTTTCGCCCGGCTTGTCTCAATGACAGCTATTAATTGCCGCAACATATCGGTCACGCCACGGCCGGTGACAGCGGATAAAGCCATGACATGCTTGGCCCCGGCATGGCGCAGTGCCGCGGCCAATTCATCGGCGTAATCATCTGGTGTCGCATCAAGTTTGGTCAGGCCGACAATTTCCGGCTTGTCAGCCAAGCCGCCGCCATAGGCCTGTAATTCACGGCGTAACATTTGCCAGCCTTCGACCGGGTCGGTGCCGGTCGCATCGACAAGATGCAGTAAAATCCGGCAGCGTTCGACATGCCCTAAAAACCGGTGACCAAGACCGGCGCCTTCATGCGCGCCTTCGATCAGTCCGGGGATATCGGCCATGACAAATTCTTTGCCATCAACCCCGACAACGCCAAGATTGGGATGCAATGTGGTAAAAGGATAATCAGCAATTTTCGGGCGGGCAGCAGATACCGCGCTTAAAAATGTCGATTTTCCGGCATTTGGCATGCCAAGCAGGCCGGCATCGGCGATCAGCTTCAGCCGCAGCCACACCCACATTTCCTGTCCGGCTTCACCGGGTTGTGATTTGCGCGGTGCCCGGTTTGTCGATGATTTGAAAAAGGCATTGCCTTTGCCGCCAATGCCACCTTTGGCAAGGATGATGGTCTGGCCCTCATAGGTCAGATCGGCCAACACTGTCTGCTGATCATCGGCCAGAATCTGCGTGCCAATGGGCAGCCGGAGGGTGACATCTTTGCCAGATGCGCCGCTGCGGTCACGGCCGGCACCCGGACGACCCGAATCAGCTTTAAAATGCTGCTGATAGCGGTAATCAATCAATGTGTTTAAGCCGTTGACCGCCACCGCGACAACATCGCCGCCACGCCCGCCATCACCGCCGTCCGGGCCGCCAAATGGCACATGCGCCTCGCGCCGGAAACTCACCGAGCCCGGCCCACCACTGCCGGAACGCGTGTAAATCTTGGCTTGGTCTAGAAATTTCATAGTGGTGCTTCCGATTCAGACTGCGCGGTTCGTATGTCTGGCAAAACATTTGTTCCAAAAAAACAAGAGGGGAACAACAAAACTGTCATTCCCCTGTGTCATATTTTAGGCCAGTTGAATCTTGCCTTGATTGGTCATCTCACCAGACGGCGAGACCCAACAGGCCTATTCGGCGGCCTTTGCCATCGGCACAACATTTACGAACATTTTGCCGCCCGATTTTTCCCGAAACGCAACCTGCCCTTCGATAAGCGCAAACAGAGTATGGTCTTTGCCCATACCAACATTATCGCCGGGGCGCACTTTTGTGCCACGCTGGCGCATGATGATGTTACCAGCAAGAACTGATTCGCCGCCAAATTTTTTCACACCAAGACGACGACCAGCCGAATCGCGACCGTTTCTGGAGCTACCACCTGCTTTTTTATGTGCCATAATTCAACACCCTTCATCTTGTTCATGCCGCAGTGCGGCGTGGTATTTAGTCTTTCTTTGCCGCTTTCTTTGCGGCTGGCTTTTTCGCGGCGGCGGCTTTTGGCGCTGGCTTTTTCGCCGCAGCTTTTTTCGCTGCTGGCTTTTTCGCGGCGCTTTCGGTCGTGGTCGCGGCTTTTTTCGCTGCCGTTTTGGCTGCTGGTTTCGCTGGCGTCAGTTTTTTCGCATCTTCGGCAATATCATTGATTTTCAGCAGAGTCAGATCCTGCCGATGGCCTTGTGTCCGGCGATGGTTTTTACGACGCTTGCGGCGGAAAATAATGATTTTCGGGCCACGTGTCTGGCGCATCACCGTTGCGCTGACGGCGGCACCTTCAACTTTCGGCGTGCCAATCGTCACCTTGTCGCCATCAGCCAGCATAACAATGTCATTCAAAATGACCTCGGCGCCTTCGTCTGCGGCAATCCGCTCAACCAGGATGGTGTCATCCTTTGCGACGCGATATTGCTTGCCACCTGTTTTCACCAAAGCATACATGGCGATCTTCCTTATCATAACAGTTTGACCCCGGCGCATCCCAGCCATTGGCTTTTATGTAGATGCCGTTGTCGTCAGTGTAATTCGTCTTTCGCGACAATTGCCAATCATGCGATGCGGTATATCTTATCTATGCCGATATACGCCTGTTCGATGATCCAATGCGCGATAGTGCGGCGGAATATACGCTTTGCGGCTGAACTGTCAAGTGTTTGCATAGGGCACGGCCGGGTTAAAACAGCAATTTACCGGCTGTTTTTGTTGTTGTGACCTGTTATCGGGCGTTAGCCGCCGGCAAAATCGCCATCGCGCACCGGATCATAGGGGTTTTGTCCCATCTGCAGATGCAGCGTATCGCCGTCCCACGGATGGGCGGCGACAACCTCCATATTCAATGCAACGCCCAGCCCCGGGCTGGTCGGCGGAATGATATAGCCATCCTCCCAGCATAAGGGTGTTTCCAATAATGTGGCGTGAAACCCATCCATTTTCTGGATTGATTCGAGAATGAGGAAATTCGGGATGGCCGTTGCCAGCTGGATGTTGGCGGCTGCCACCACCGGCCCGCAATACAGATGCGGTGCAATCTGCGCGTAATAGGTTTCGGCAATGGCGGCGATTTTCCGGCCTTCCAGAATACCGCCTGCGCGTCCCAGATTCGGCTGTAGGATCGCCGCCGCACCACAGCGCAATACGCGGGCAAATTCATATTTGGTGCAAAGCCGCTCGCCGGTGGCAATGGGAACGCTGCTGCGTGCCGCAACCTTGGCCATTTCTTCTGGCATATCTGGCGGTGTTGGCTCTTCAAACCATAATGGGTCATAGGGCGCTAACCGTTCGGCCATGCGGATCGCGCCAGCCGCGGTAAACTGGCCATGCGTGCCGAACAGCAAATCGGCTTTCGTGCCGACAGCGTCGCGAATCGCCGCACAAAAGGCGGCTGACCGATCCAGTGCCGGCAGATCCGGCATGCGCCCGTCAAATACCGTATATTGCCCGGCCGGATCGAATTTCAATGCGGTAAAGCCTTGTTTGACATAGGCCGCTGCGGCTTCGGCACTGGCAAGCGGGTCATTGTAAAATTGCCCGGCATCCTGATCAGCCGCCGGATAGATATAGGTATAGCTGCGCAGCCTGTCCTGTACCTGACCGCCAAGCAAGTCATAAACCGGTCGGTCGAGCGCCTTGCCAACAATGTCCCAGCAGGCCATTTCCAACCCACTCACCACGCCATGCAGTGACGGATCCGGACGATGCGAAAAGCCGGAGCCATGCGCACGCCGGCAGAATTTTTCAATCTGGAACGGGCTCTGCCCCTCGAGATAACGCTGAAAAATATCATCTGCCATGGCGGTGATGACTTCCGGCGCAAAGCTCGCCGCATAGATTTCACCGGTGCCGGTGACACCACAGGATGTTGTCAGTGTCACAAAAATAAAATAACGCCCGCCAAAGCCGGGGGGTGGGTTTTTCACAATAAAGCTGTCCAGCGTTGCAAGCTTCATGGCATGTCTTTCCTAACAAGGATGGGCAAAATGCGCCGCTTCATAGCTGCGTCACGGGTCACTTGCCGGTGCGCAAGCTTTGCGCAAAATACCAACAAAAAACAAGCATAAACTGTGATAAGATGTTCTGGCTGTTATGTTTTTCAATTTTTTTAAAAGATCATTATGCGCCAGGCCGCGTGTATTCAGCGGCAGGTGCATGCAAATAAGAGGAGAGAAGGATGATGACGTCTCTTATGGCTTTCATTCGCCGCTATGTTCTGTTGTTTGGTGTGGTAAAATTTTGCGCCGGTCTGGTGATCGGGTTTGGTTTAGGGGTGTATTTCCTGCCGATTCTGACAGCCGAAAAAGGCCTTGATACAGCGGCAATCGAGGCATTGTCGCAGAGCGCCTTGCGGCAGGGTACATTTGTCCGCGATTTGCCCGGGTCAGATGGGCTGCATTGGGGTGATGGGGTGATCATGGCGAATGCCGATCAAATCTGGCTGGATGGTGAGATTTCACCCGGCCCGGATTATCGTTTGTATCTGATCCCAAAATATGTTGAAACAGGCGCAGATTTTCTGCAGATCAAGGCCGTTTCAACCCAAATCGGGCCGATTAAAGCGTTTGAAAATTTTGCGCTCGATATCCCCGCAGATGTTGAGGTCAGCAATTTTCTGGCAGTGCTGATCTGGTGCGAGGCGTTTGGACAATTTATCACCGCAGCAAGACTGCAATAAATGCAAGGCTATAGTATGTTCAGGGCCGCGATAAGGTTTTGTGACGATCAGTAAGGGTGTGGCTGTGGATATGAAGACGCAACATAAACTGCCGGCGCCAACGGCGCTGGATTTGCCGGCGGTGATTGATATCTATGAAAGCCAGCGTCCGATGATGCCCGATGCCGCCGCCGGGGCGGGCCGTCAGCGGCACAGCCTGATTGACATTCTTGATGAATTTGACGGGCTGATCCTTGATGGGTTTGGGGTGATCAATGTTGGTGACGGGCTGGTGCCCGGCATAGAGGCGCTTTTGCAGCGTGCCGCCGCGCAAAATATACCGGTTGTCGTATTAACAAATGGCGGCAGTTTTGAATCGTCTCAGGCGGCAGCAAAATATGCGAAATGGCAATTGCCGATCGCGGCTGATGCGGTTGTGTCGAGCCGTGATGCGTTGATCGCGGCGCTGGGTGATACAGCGTCGCCTGATGGTGTCGCGCCAGCCACAGATGTGATGGGATGTCTTGGCGCGGTGGTGACACCGCTGGCGCATGCGCCGACGCTGGCTTATGGCCAGACGGCAGATTTCTGGCAGCAGGCTGACGCCTTTGCGCTGTTGGGGGCGATTGATTGGACAGAGGGCGATCAGGCTGATTTTGAATCCGCACTGATCGCGCGTCCACGGCCGGTATTTGTTGCCAACCCCGATGTCGCGGCCCCGCAGATTGGCCAGTTCTCAGCCGAGCCCGGCTATTGGATGGCACGCGCCATGCAGGCGGCAGATATGCCGGTCTATTGGTATGGCAAGCCCTATCGCCCGGCCTTTGATCTGGCGTTACAGCGTCTGCATCAGCTGGCTGGCCGGAAACTCGACACGCGCCGCGTCGCGATGGTTGGTGACAGCTTGCATACCGATATTTTAGGTGGGGGTGCCGCTGGCCTGCAAACGGTTCTGATCACCGACGCCGGGCTGTTTCGCGATGGTGGTGCGACGCATTATATCGCGGCGTCGGGGATTCAGCCTGACTGGATTGTGCCGGGATTGATATAAGACTCGCGGGTATAAGGCCGAACAACAGCAAATAAGGATTGTGACTGATGACCATGAATCGTCGTTTTATACTGCAAGGGCTAAGCTGTCAGGCGTCGATTGGCATTTATGAGGCCGAGCGACAAGCCAGACAAACGGTATTGATTGATGCAGAATTGCTGTTGCGTGATGGCACCGAGCCGCAAAATGATACCGTTGATACGACGATTGATTATGATGTGATCCGCGACACCATTCGCCAGCTTGTCGGGATGCAGCATTATGATCTTCAGGAAACGCTGGCGCGCCGCATTTTTGATGCGTTGCAGGCATTGCCCGAAGTTGCCGCTGTACGGGTGCGTACCGCCAAGCCAGACGCCTATGATGATTGTCAACAGATTGCTTATGAGTTGAGCAATCTGACATGCTAAATTCTGCATTGATCTCTGGGATAATCTCTGGCTGATGCGCAATTCATTTTTGCACAAGGTTGCGCTATCATCTGGTGGCAGAGACACAACCCGGCGCAAAAGGCCAACCGTCATATGTATGATGATGTGATCGCATTAGGAGAGTTCTACAAAACCCCGCTTGGCCAGCATCTGGCAGGTCAAATGCAACCGCATATTGCCCAATTTTGGCAGTCTGGTCACGACAGCTGTAATGTGATGCTTGGTTATGGCATCGGATGGTTGCCAGACGAAAACAACCTCACCGATGTCCCGCCAAATCTGCTGTCATTGATGCTGGCACGCGCTGGCGTGATTAACTGGCCACCAGCGTCTGCCGGACGCAGCAGCCTTGTCGATGGCCACGCATTGCCATTGCCCGATGTGCATGTTGACCGGTTATTACTGGCGCATGCATTGGAGGTTGATCCGCGGCCGGGGCGGCTTCTTGATGAATGCTGGCGGGTGTTGGATGGGTCTGGCAAATTGCTGGTGGCGGTGCCGAACCGGCGCGGTTTATGGGCGCGGCTTGAACATACCCCTTTTGGGCATGGCCGGCCGTATTCCAAGCGCCAGCTTTGCCAGCTTCTGGAACATCATGGTTTTGAACCGCAACGGGTTTATCATGCGGTATTTCTGCCGCCATTGCGTAACCGGGTATTGATGCGGTTCGCTGTCGGTGTTGAGCGGCTTGGTCAGCGCTGGTGGCCTGCGCTGGGCGGTGTGCTTGTGGTCGAAGCCACGAAAATGCTCTATGCTGCGGCGGGAAACACCAGTAAGCTGCGCCACCGGCATGCCGAGATAGCACCAGCGCTGGCGACATTCGTTAATGGCCCTCGTAAAGGATGTATGTGAATGAGTGATAAGTTGCGCAGATTACGCGGCGCCATTGATCAATTGGATGCGGATATTTTGAAGCTGATCTCACAGCGTTTGACGTTGTCGGACGAGGTCATCGCGGCAAAGAATGGTGAAGCCGCTTTCCGGCCGGGCCGTGAAGCGGCGCTGATCCGGCGGCTGGCGGCGATGGATAGTGATATTGCGCCAGCCATGCTGTTAGGCATCTGGCGACAAATCATGGCGGCCAGTCTGAGCCGGCAGAATAAAGATTTATCATTTGCCGTGCATCAGGCGGCAGCACCGGCAGCGATCTGGCATATGGGAAGCGCCCTGCAGGCGCGTATGTGTGATGATTATGCATCTGTTGTGGCATTGCTTGACGCGTCATCCTGTCGGTATGGGTTTGTGCCGGCAACCGAAGATGCGGCTTTGGCAAAGGCGCTGCTGGCAAGTCGGCAGCTATATATCATCGCGCGTACCCCGCTATTCCCCATCGAAACCGTTACACCCGCCTATATTCTGGCTGACTACTTGCCAGATGAATCAGGAGATGACATAAGCCTGTTTGCTGTGCCTCAGGCAGATGACAGCGTGCAGATTATGGCCATTGACGGCTATATTGCCGACCATATCCCCGAGGCATGTGGCACCGCGGCGCGGCTGCTTGGCATTTATGCGCGTTAACGCAGCCTCACAACGACAGGTATGGACAAAATGGCGGTGATTTATAACAAGATTGCAATTATTGGCATGGGGCTGATCGGTGCGTCGATTGCCAAAGCTGCGCGGCGGGCTGAACTGGCGACAGTGATCGCCGGTTATGATGCCGATTCGGCCGCGATGGCTGATGTTGCTGATTTGCGTCTTGTTGATGAATTGGCAGAGACAGCCGCGGCGGCAGTGGTTGATGCCGATCTGGTGATAATGGCGGTGCCGGTTGGCGTGGTTGGCGCCGTTGCCGAAATGATTGTGCCATCGATGAAGCCGGGGGCGGTGTTGACCGATACCGGGTCAACCAAACGATCGGTGTTGCGCGATGTGGCGCCGCATCTGAGCGATTCGATTATCTGGCTGCCGTCGCACCCGCTGGCCGGTACCGAACATTCCGGGCCACAGGCCGGGATTGTGGATTTATTTGACGGCCGTTACTGGATTGTGCTGCCGCTGGATGCACCCGAACCGGCGGTTTTGCAATTTGAGGCATTTGTCACCGGGCTGGGATCAGTGGTCGAGCGCATGGCACCGGACTATCATGATAAGGTGCTGGCGCTGACGTCGCATTTGCCGCATTTGATTGCCTATACGATTGTCGGCACGGCCGTTGATCTGGAACAACAGTTGAAAAATGACGTCATCCGGTTTTCCGCCTCGGGTTTTCGCGACTTTACCCGGATCGCGGCGTCAGACCCGGTGATGTGGCGTGATGTATTTCTGAATAATGACGAGGCCGTGCTGGAGATGTTGCAACGGTTTTCCGAGGATTTGTCCTATCTGCAACGTGCTATTCGCTGGCAGGAAGGCGATAAGCTGGAAGATTTATTTTCGCGCACACGTGACATCCGCCGGTCAATCATTGACGCCGGGCAGGATTGACCGCGCATAACGGGTGATTACAGCCGGATAAATTCGGCAAGAAATTTTGCATATTCGCGTGCCAGAAGCCTGACCAACCCGGGCTCTTTCCACCAGCTTGCCAGCCGTAAATCATCCGGACTGACCGACCAATATTGCAAATTGATATGCGGCATTTCACGTTCAAATGCCAGCCGTGCCCGCGGCATATGGTAATTCGCCGTCACCAGATAGAGCGATGAAAGCTTGTTGGTTTCAGCCCATATGCGTGCGGCACGGGCATTGCCCCGCGTATCAGTTGCGGCAAATTCCAATTCGGCGCAGCACATCAGTAAATCGCGTTGCGCCGGATCGAGCTGCAGATCATTTGCCAGAATTGCCTTACTTAACCCGGTGCCCACCCCGGAAATTAATAATTTCGACGCGGCCCCATTCGCCAGAAGTGACAGTCCGGCATCCAGACGTTGCTGGCCGCCGGTGATCACAACAATGCCATCGCTTGGCTTGGTTTGCGCGGCTTTATAGTCGGGCAGATTCAACACAAAATATTGCAGACCGGATATAAATATGGCGGTCAGCATCGCACAGCCAATGACCACAGCTTTCGCCGGCCGGCCTATTTGTCTGGTGTTTTGTGTTGTGCGCATTGCTGTCTGTTCCGCAAATTACCGTGCAGATGTTGGTCAATTATGCCCCAGCTTACCAAGCTGGAAATCCAGATTCTACCCGCAACTGACAATGATATTTGGCATTGCGGGTTGATCACGCTAGGTTCAATTAGATTATACTTATTTACTAAGGTGATTGCATGCTTCTGACATGCCCGCATTGTGCAACGATTTTTCGGGTGGATGGCAAACTGATCTCGATGCAGGGGCAAAGCGTGCGTTGTTCAATGTGCCATCATATCTGGACGGCGACACCAATATCGACATTAATATCGATACCCGTATCCAGACCAGTATCGACATCAATCTCGACATCAATATCGATGCCGGCCACCGACCTGTCGGTAGCGCAGAATCGTCTCAAATCACTGTGGAAACCGTTTTTTGCGGTGCTGCTTGCGGCGGCGCTGCTCAGCAGTGTGATCCTTCATCGCGGATCGATCACGGCCTATGCGCCGTTTCTGATCAATGGGTTTAACGCGATTGGCCTGACCATACGGCCGGCTTTGTCACAGCTACAGGTGGTCCGGCTGAATGCCAGCTATACGGGCGATACGATGCGCTTATCGGGTGGCCTGCGCAATATTGGCATGTGGCGCAATCATGCGGCAGATCTGCGGGTGACGGTGCGCGGTGCAGATGGTGCGGTGCTGCATGAAATCACCCTGTCGCCGGATCATGACATCATCAATGCCAAGGCGGAGAGTGGTTTTTTTGTGCAGCTTGCATTTGCTGGCGATACCGAAATGCAGGTGACGGTGACGCCGCTTGCCAACCGGGTGTATCGTTAGGCGCTAGGCTTTAGTCAAAAACTGGTATGGTTTCTTCGGCGAGCAAGCTGTCGATAGACCGTGCCGGGCGCAACAGATGGGCGGTGCCGTCAAGCACCAGCAGTTCGGCTGCCGGTGGTCGGGTGTTATAGGCCGAGGCCATCACCGCGCCATAGGCGCCGGCCGATAATACCGCCAATCGGTCACCTGCGCGCAGTTCTGGCATATCCCGGTCAAGCCCCAGATAGTCACCGGTTTCACATACCGGCCCGACGATATCGGCCTTGCCGATGGCTGGTTGTGGCGAGGCCAGTGTGACAATCGGGTGATACGCCTCATACAGCGTCGGGCGCAACAGGTCGTTCATCGCCGCATCGACAATGACAAATCGCTTATTGTCGCCTGCTTTGACATAAATAACCTCGGTCAGCAGTGCGCCGTTATTTGCCGTGATGGCACGGCCGGGCTCAAATCCAAGGTGAAAGCCGCTGTCTTTGAACAGCCGCGTGACGAGCGCACCATAGGCGCTGAAATCGGTGTCACCAGCCTGTTGGTAATCGACGCCAACACCGCCGCCAAGATCGAGGCATGGCACTTCCAGCCCCTCGGCGCGCAACCCGTTGGCAACATCTAAAAGTGCCGTATAGGCGCGTTCAAACGGCGCCAGATCACAAATTTGCGAACCAATATGGACAGCCAGCCCCATCGGTTTGATATGGGGGTCGGCGGCAAGCTCCGCATAGAGTGTTGCGGCCTCGCGTTGGTTGGTGGAAATGCCAAATTTGGTGTCGCGCTGGCCTGTTGAAATTTTTGCGTGGGTGCCGGCATCGACATCGACATTGACCCGCAAAGCAACCGGCGCGACAACCCCCATGGCCGCAGCAACGGCACTGATTTGCGCCACTTCGGCAGCCGATTCGGCATTGATCTGACCGATGCCCGCGGCAAGCGCGGCGCGGATATCAGCGGCGCTTTTCCCAACGCCGGAAAAGACGATATCGCCTGCCGCAATGCCAGCGGCAAGGGCGCGTGCCAATTCGCCAGCCGACACAATATCAGCACCGGCACCGCAACGCGCCAAAAGCGCAATTACACCGAGGGCGGAATTGGCCTTTAGGGCAAAATGCAGCTTGCCCGAAACCGGCGCAACGGCGGTTTGAAAGGCGGTAAAAGCGCGCTGCAACCCGGCGCCGGAATAGACATAAAGCGGGCTGCCAAACTCTGTCATCAGGCGATCGAGTGGCACGCCATCAATGGTCAGATGATGCTGGGCATCGCGAAAGAATGCAGACATGTCAAAGATCCTTTATGCGGATGATGCGGTGCTGATGACGGTTTCAGCGACAGCTTAGCTGCTGGTTTGCTGGGTTGGAATTTCCGCGGGGCGATATGGGTCGCCACGTTTGCCGCAGGCGGTTAATCCGGCAATGACAAGCAGGGCACACAGGCCGGCCATTAAAGTTTTGCTTCGCATGTTACGGTCTCCTTGGCTGCCCGTCATACTGGTTTATGGTCATACTGGTTGATGGCCATACGGGTAGATGGTCATACGGGTTGATGGGTGCGGATGATCTGGGTCATTTACGCCAGACCAAACCGTTTTTTCGCGTCAGCAATACGTGCCCGCACCTGATCCGGGGCGGTGCCACCAAAGCTGGTGCGTGCCGCCACCGCACTTGCGACTGAAAGCTGTCCGATAATGTTGGGCTTGATACGCGGTTCGATGGCCTGTAATTCGGCCAGGCTCAGGGCCTCTATATCGACATTTTTGGCGGCCGCAGCGGCAACAATGGCGCCGCTGGCATGATGCGCTTCGCGGAACGGCATGCCCAATTCGCGCACCATATAATCGGCCAGATCAGTGGCGGTTGGAAAGCCCGTGGAGAGGGCGGCCAGCATGGCCTCGGCCTGCGGTGTCATATCGCGAATCATGCCGGTGGTCGCGGCAATGGCGATGCCCAGCGAATCGGCCGCATCAAACACCCCTTCCTTGTCTTCCTGCATATCCTTGCCATAAGCCAGCGGCAGACCTTTCAGCACAATCAACAAGCCATTCAGCGCGCCGATAATCCTGCCAGGCTTGGCGCGGACAAGTTCGGCAGCATCCGGATTGCGCTTTTGCGGCATGATCGATGATCCGGTGGTAAAGGCGTCGGACAGGGTGATAAAGCCAAACCGGTCTGACGACCAAATCACCAATTCTTCGGCAAAGCGCGACAGATGAACCGCACAGATGGCGGCAGCGGCCAGAAATTCCAGCGCAAAATCACGATCAGACACCGCATCCATCGCATTCGCTGATGGCCGGTCAAAGCCAAGCGCGGCGGCTGTCATATGCCGGTCTGTCGGAAATGATGTGCCGGCCAATGCGGCAGCCCCAAGCGGGCTTTCATTCAGCCGCGCGCGGGCATCGGCAAACCGGCCGCGGTCACGCCCCAGCATTTCAACATAGGCCAGAAGATGAAATCCGAAGGTGACTGGCTGTGCTGTTTGCAGATGGGTAAAGCCCGGCATAATGGTGTCGGCATAAGTCTCTGCCTTTTCAAGAAGTGCGGCCTGCATATCTGCAAGGGCAAGATCGACAGCATCCAGCGCATCACGCACCCATAATTTAAAATCTGTTGCCACCTGATCATTGCGCGAGCGTGCGGTATGCAGCCGTCGCGCTGGCTCGCCAATTAATTCGGCAAGCCGCGATTCGATGTTCATATGAATATCTTCAAGTGCTGCCGAAAAGGCAAATGCGCCTTGTTCAATTTCGCTGGCAATCTGCGCCAGACCTGTATGGATGGCTTCACAATCAGCGGCGGTGATGATGCCGCACGCTGCCAGCATTGTGGCATGCGCTTTTGATCCGGCAATATCCTGCCGGTACAGCCGTTGATCATAGCTGATCGATGCATTGATATCCTGCATCAGTTGCGACGGGCCAGATGCAAAACGACCGCCCCAGATGCTGGATTTTGCACCCTTATTTGATGTAGGTTCATGTTTCGTCATTTTTGCAACCATATGATTGGGACTGGCTCATGTCTTATACGCGGCTTTCGATGAATTTTCAGCCAAAAACCGCACAATATCCACGGCGCCGGTTTTTATCGGCTGGTCTGGCTGCCTGGGCGAGTTGTCACAGTCTCGCTATGGTTCCGGCGCTGGCAGCGTCAAATTCGCCGGATGCGCGTGCCGCCCCGCCGATGACGCATGCGATAACCGATGAAAATGACGCATCTTTCACGCTACAGACCCTGCGCGGGCGTCCACTGCTGATTAATTTCTGGGCCAGCTGGTGCGCGCCTTGTATCGCCGAGATGCCGTCATTGCAAAAAGCAGCCGAACAATTGCACCCCGATGGGGTTGATGTGTTGCTGATCTCGATTGATCGTGGCGGCCGGCAAAAAGCCGTGCCGGTATTGCAATCGAGGGGCGTGACAGCACCGCGTTTTGGTTTTGACCCAAAGGCGGCATTGTCGCGCGAAATGGGGGTGGCTGGTCTGCCAACAAGTTTTTTATTATCGGCTGATCAGCAGCATTGTCTGGTTTATGTCGGGCCGCGGGAATGGCATGAGGCGGCGATGTTGCGCGAAATCCGCGATTTTGCCAGCGCTTATGGCGCGGTGCCGCAAAGCGGCTGACATCGGCGCGATTCGCTGTCGCCAAGCTTGCGACTCCGCTTGATGATATAGCCGCATAAAAAAAGGCAGCGTGGTGATGCTGCCTTTAATCGTTCAGTTATAACGCATAATGGTCACTGGTTTAGCCGAGTTCATCTTCCAGTTCTGGAACAGCATCAAACAGGTCGGCGACAAGTCCAAAATCTGCCACCTGGAAAATCGGTGCTTCGTCATCCTTGTTGATGGCGACGATCACTTTGCTGTCCTTCATCCCGGCCAGATGCTGAATCGCGCCGGAAATGCCAACCGCGACATACAGATCAGGAGCAACAACCTTGCCGGTCTGACCAACCTGATAATCATTTGGCACAAAGCCGGCATCAACAGCGGCGCGCGACGCACCAACCGCCGCCCCCAGCTTATCAGCAACTTTTTCAAGCATGGCGAAATTTGCCCCATCCTGCATGCCGCGCCCACCGGAAATGACAATCGGTGCCGAGGTCAATTCAGGGCGTTCGGAACTGGACAGTTCAGATTTGACATAGGATGACAAGCCCGCATCGCCGTTATTACCGATTGTTTCGATGGCGGCTGATCCGCCTTCGGCAGCGGCCGCTTCAAAGGCTGTGCTGCGCACGGTGATGATCTTGACAGTTTCGTCTGACCGCACAGTTGACAATGCGTTGCCAGCGTAAATCGGCCGCTGGAATGTGTTGGCATCTTCAATTTTGATAATGTCAGATATCTGCATGACATCCAGAATCGCGGCCACCCGCGGCATAATATTTTTGCCGGTTGTTGTTGCCGGTGCCAGAATGTGGCTGTACTGGCTGGCCATGTCACAAATCAGTGGCGCCAGATTTTCCGCCAGGCTGTGGGCATATTCAGCGCCATCAGCCACCAGCACTTTGGCGACGCCGGCAATGGCTGCTGCCTGCGCGGCAATTGTGCCGGTGGTGTCACCAGCCACCAACAGGTGAATGTCATCACCAATCTGTGTGGCGGCGCTTACAGCATTCAATGTTGCTGCCCCCAATTGACCATTATCATGATCACAAAAAACAAGAATGCTCATGGCTATATCACCTTTGCTTCATTTTTAAGTTTTTCAACAAGCTCTTTAACGTCGGCCACCTTGATACCGGCTTCACGCGCGGCTGGCTCTTCAACTTTGACAATGGTCAGACGCGGGGTGATATCTACACCCAGATCATCAACCGTCAGACTATCAAGTGGCTTCTTTTTGGCTTTCATAATGTTCGGCAGCGACGCATAGCGTGGCTCGTTCAACCGCAGATCAACCGATACAATCGCCGGCATGCTGATTTCCAGATGCTCAAGCCCACCATCGACCTCGCGCACCACTTTCGCCTTGTCACCGGTCACTTCTAATGCTGAAACAAATGTGCCTTGCGCCCATCCCAGCAATGCAGCCAGCATCTGGCCGGTCTGGTTGCAATCATCGTCAATCGCCTGTTTGCCAACCAGAACAAGACCCGGATTTTCCCGTTCGACAACGGCTTTTAACAATTTGGCAACGGCCAAAGGCTCAATATCATGTGAGGCCTCAATATGGATGCCGCGATCGGCCCCCATGGCCAGCGCGGTGCGGATGGTTTCCTGATTTTGTGCCGGGCCAATTGATACCGCAACAACTTCATCAGCGCCGCCAGCCTCTTTGAGACGAAGCGCCTGCTCAACCGCAATCTCGTCAAACGGGTTCATTGCCATTTTCACATTGGCCAGTTCGACACCGCTGTTATCGGCTTTCACACGTACCTTGACATTATAGTCAATCACCCGTTTCACCGGAACCAGAACTTTCATGTTATTCTCCTCAAATCGCCAAATGAGCTAAAATCCTACATGCCCACAATTCTGTTAGAGCAGGCCGGAAATATAAAAACCTGTCTATTTCTGCCCAGAATTTTCACCGGGACGCCATAAAACGTCGGTTTTACCATTATTATTCAAACGCCGCGCCAGCACAAACAGATGATCCGATAAACGATTCACATAATGCATGGCTGCCTGATTCACCACTTCCTCGGCGGCAAGCTCGGTCATATGGCGTTCTGCCCGGCGGATCACCGTGCGGGCCAGATGCAGCCAGGCCGATGCGGCGCTGCCACCCGGCAGAATAAATGAATTAAGCGGATCCAACGTATCATTCATCATATCGATTTCGCTTTCAAGGCGGGTGACCTGTGGTGCGGTGATGCGTAATGCCGGCTTGTCGCTTTCCGGTGTGGCGATGTCGGCACCAAGATCAAACAAATCATTCTGGATACGCGCCAGCATCTCGTCAGCCTCGGCATTGTCGCCGCATTGCAAACGGGCCAGGCCAATGACTGAATTGGCTTCGTCAATTTCGCCAAACGCCGATGGCCGGCGGGCATGTTTTGAAACACGCATACCATTGACCAGACTGGTCTCGCCTGAATCGCCTGTACGGGTGTAGATTTTATTCAATTTGACCATTGTTTGATTGTTCCAAAAATTGTTGTGATGAGAGCACCAGCGTCAAATACATGCCAGCTATGCTGTTTAGTGGGGGTCTATGATCCGCTTCGCCGTACCCACATTAACCCCAGGATGATCAGCAATGCGGCGGCTTGAAAAATGATCCGGTAGCGCATGATACGATTCGAATTTTTGACGTTATAGGCACCGCCGCGTGCCATTGTCAGAACGCCCCAGCCCAAAATGCCAGCCACCGCAAGCAAACCGACCGCCAGAATAATCTGATCAAAGCTCATCTATCTAACATCCTTGTTATCTGGCTTGCCGAATATGGCAAGGTGCCATTTCTATCAAGCTTTGTTGCAGATTGCAGCGCGTCATTCTGCCGCCACCCGGATTATCTTGCCGGATCATCTGGCCGGATCATCTGGCCGGGCAATCTAA
>Ga0181597_10001052_pt1 | contig 31203 bp, 26 predicted proteins | sample 041ome_5_FD_148647 | JGI IMG/M metagenome (GOLD analysis project Ga0181597, IMG submission 148647) | Coastal salt marsh microbial communities from the Groves Creek Marsh, Skidaway Island, Georgia - 041403US metaG (spades assembly) | ecosystem: Environmental > Aquatic > Marine > Intertidal zone...
CTAGCGAATGATGCAGAAAGTCAAGCCTTACTTTCCTTGCAGTTGGGCTACAGTACCCGTTTTAAAAGCTATTGGTCCATGATCAGCCTAGGTCGAGCCGCCTATATGCATGCCGAAAAGGCCGTTGCACTTGCTCCCGATAATTTAAGAGCCAATCTCGCTCTGGCACTCACTGATTTTTACACCCCCAAAATGTTTGGAGGCGGAAAAAAAGTAGTGCCCCATCTTACTAAAGCTCTTCAAGCACCCAGCCCAGAAGCCTCAAGCCAGCTCCCCCGTTGGGGCAAACCCATGGTATACGAACTGTTAGTCAAATACTACCAAAAAAACGACCAGGAACTTACTGCCCAAAACTACCTTAACCAAGGATTGAGTGAATTTCCTGAAAGCGAATTGCTTTTGTCTTTACAATAAAGACAGTATACGCTCTAGTTAAAAAAAACTGTTTCCCCTTTTACAATTACAGCTGCTGCTTAGCCCATCCAACCCTCGCGATCCAGACTGCGGTATTGTATGGCTTCGGCAATATGGGTGGATCGGATGTGGGGCGCCCCTTCCAAATCGGCTATCGTCCGAGCTACTTTTAAAATACGGTCGTAGGCTCTGGCTGAAAGACCCAGTCGTTCCATCGCTTGTTTTAGAAGTTGGGAAGAGGGGCCATCCAACTTACAATAGCTTCGAATCTGACGGGGGGTCATTTGGGCGTTGTAGTGGGTTTTGGGTGTTGTTTTAAATCGTTCCGCCTGCCTTGCTCGAGCGGCATTTACCCGGCTTCTGATGGACGCTGAAGATTCTGCGGGCTTACGATCCGCCAATTGTTCAAAAAGAACCGGTTCTACTTCTATATGCAAATCTATGCGGTCCAGCAAGGGGCCGGATAGTTTACTCAAATAGCGCTGCATTTCCATGGGAGAAGGACCCAACTTGGAATGCGGGTCGGTAAAATAACCCGAGGGACTGGGATTCATGCTTGCTACCAACATAAAGGAGGCGGGATAGGTCACGGTAAATTTGGCCCGGGCTAGGGTCACTTCCCGATCCTCTAGGGGTTGACGCAAGACCTCTAAGGCTCCGCGTTTGAATTCGGGCAATTCGTCTAAAAACAAGACTCCATTATGCGCTAGGGATATTTCTCCCGGCTGGGGATACGACCCTCCTCCTACCAAAGCAACATCTGAAATGGTATGATGAGGGGATCGAAAAGGACGAACGCTGATCAACCCACGATTGGTAACCTTACCTACTACGGAATGAATTTTAGTGGTTTCAAGCACCTCTTGTAAGGTCATGGGAGGTAAAATACTGGGGAGTCGCTTGGCCAACATAGTTTTGCCTGCACCTGGCGGACCGATTAAAATAATGTTATGCCCTCCCGCTGCCGCAATTTCCATGCACCGCTTGATGGTTTCTTGCCCTTTTATATCGGCAAAATCGTGTTCGGGATAGTTGAGTTGCTTTTGAAATTCTGCTCGCGTATCGACTTGGGTAGGAGTAAGAATTTGTTCCCCTGCAAAAAAAGAAATGACCTCGCTCAGGTTTGAAACCCCATAGACCTCCAAATCTTAAACGATGGCAGCTTCAAGCGCGTTTTCTTTGGGGAGTATAAAGCCCGTAAAACCATCTTTCAGGGCTTGAATTGCAATGGGTAAGGCGCCTTTTATGGGACGAATGCCCCCGTCCAAAGCCAATTCACCCATGATGAGATACCGAGCTTAGGCAGGGGCTTGAATTTGTTTAGAAGCCGCTAGTATTCCAACCGCCAGGGGAAGGTCGTAAGCAGAACCTTCCTTTCGCACATCTGCCGGAGCCATATTGATGGTTATTTTCTTTACGGGCAGCTTGTATCCGATGTTGGTTAATGCAGCGGCTATACGATAATTGCTTTCTTTTACAGCATTGTCAGGCAAACCGACCAAATGATAGCCGATTCCCTTTCCTATATTCACTTCGATGATAATTAAATTGGCCTCAACCCTAAAGACTGAAGACCCGTAGACTGAAACAAGCATAAGGTAAGTTTGGAACACTAAAAATACTGCTTTCAATCACGAAAAAAAAGTGTGCAATAAAATAGCTAACGTAGCCCGTTCCGAGTGTTAAAAAGAAAAGTATTTTGCTTGGGTAGGTGGAGCTGATATTCGCTCGAGGCCTTGTCGTAGCCAAGCTTCAAAAGTTGCTTTATCCGTATATTGGATGGGCGAATTGAGGAGTTTACTTTCACTGGTCATTTGTAGGTAAAACGGCTGTGAAGCGGTGTTGAAATTGATTGCCTGAAACGTGGCCCATTTTTTTCCAACGGTATTGATTTCCTTTACCCGACCGTCGGGGTATTGAAAATTAAATTGCTGATCCGAAGCTAACACTTCCCTATCGTCCACATAGAGGGAAATAAGAATATAGCGTTCGTTGAGCAATTCAAAAACAGCGGGGTCTGCCCAAACATTTTCTTCCATCCGGCGGCAGTTTACACATGCCCATCCGGTAAAATCTAAAAGAATTGGTTTGCCAGAACGCATTGCCGCTTGCCTCCCTTGTTCAAAATCTTTGTAACACTCCAGGCCGAGCGGACAATCGGATGGTGATGCTGCAAGGCTATAAAACTCAGGAGGCGGAAATCCGCTAAACAATCGGAGTTTGTTCTCTTCAGAAACAAACCCAAGAAAAAGGTAACTGGTTAACACCAACACTCCCACCGCAACGAGTTTACGGCCCTTACTCAAAGGCATTTTTACCTCATGCGGAAATCGGAATATTCCAAAAAGGTAGCAGGTTAAAACGAACGATATGAGGGTCCAAATACCCACAAAAACTTCACGTTTTAATATTCCCCAATGGGCAACCAAATCGGCATTGGATAAAAATTTAAGTGCCAGTGCCAATTCCAAAAAGCCCAATACTACTTTGACCGTCGTCATCCAGCCCCCGGATTTGGGGAGGGCCTTCAAAGCATTGGGAAAGAGTGCAAACAGTCCAAAGGGCAGCCCCAAGGCTACTCCAAAGCCCAACATACCGATGCTCAACTGCATTGCGCCTCCTTCAGCAGTTAAGGAACCCGCCAACAGGGATCCTAAAATAGGACCGGTACAAGAAAAGGAAACAATCGCAAGTGTGAGTGCCATAAAAAAGATTCCTAGTCCCCCGCGAACTGCAGATGCCTCATCGGTCTTACTGCCCCATACCGTAGGCAGGGTAAGCTCATAAAACCCAAAAAAGGAAAAGGCAAAAAACACAAATACGACAAAAAAGAAAACATTCAAACCTACATTAGTCGCTAGGTTATTCAGTATTTCAGGGTTTAGAGAATCCAAAAAATGAAAGGGCAGACTCAACAACCCATAAATCAAAATGATAAAAAAGGTATAGAGTAAGGCATTGAAAACGCCTTTAGCCTTGGTTGTACTTTGTTTCAAAAAGAAGGAAACGGTCAGGGGAATCATCGGAAACACACAAGGGGTCAGTAGCGCGAGCAGTCCACCGAAAAACCCGAGCAAAAAGAGGTTTAAAGGAGAACGCGATCCCTCTGCGACTGCATGTTCTTCCAAAAATTGGGTTTCTGACAGCGGAAGTTGTAATGCTGCAGTAAGTGACTTACTTTTTTCGTCAATTTCCAAACTTAGCGCTGCAACAGATCCGTCCAATGAAAGTACAAAGGCTTCGGTTCTAAAAATACAGAGTTCGTCGTCACAGGCTTGGTAATTGATTTCTACTTTAATTTGTTTAATTCCTGCATCCACCACCTCAATCTGCTGTTGAAACGATGCGGAATCCTTAAAATAGGTCAGATCCATTTCAAACACCTGATCGTAGTCAACTGTAGATTCGCTTTCTGTCACCGTTCCGATTCGCGTATATTCCCCAGTAGGTTCAAACACAAAGGCTGTTGGAATTGCTCCTTCCGGGTTTGAAAATTGGGAATACAAATGCCAATTGGGTGCAATTTTTGCTTCAAAGTGAAGCAGATAGCGATTGTCTTGTAGGGGCTCTACCCTACTGCTCCATACGACAGGTTCTTTAAACTGAGCCTGTAAAGAGAGTATTCCGATAAAAAAAAGTAACCAGGTTTTCATTGTTCCAACTGCATTAATAAAATTTCTGCTGAGGATGTTGTCCCAACAAAACGTTGGTCACATCGCTTGCCTACCACCCAGACAATATCTTCCCCAGAACATAGCAGCCACTGGGATTCTTTCTGGAGGGTGGTGTATTTTTCGTCTTTAAAAAATTTGCTCAACAATTTTTTTCCCTTCATTCCACTGGGATAAAAATAATCTGCTTTTTGGTATTTTCTCAAATACAAAGGCTTTTTTAAAAGCGCTTTATCCAATGCCGCCTGATGGTTTTTCCAGTCACGCTTTGGGGGGGAAATTAGGGTTTCCCATACCAAAGAAATGGGCAGAGGGGTTTTGGGGGAATTGAGATCCAAGGCTACAGTAGGATTAGAGGTTTCGTTTAAAGTTGTCAAGAGCAATACCTCTCGTTCACGAATCAGGCGATGGGTTGAAGAAAACAGGGCTTTTCCCTTGGAAGCTGAACATAATTTCAATACTTCAGCTGCAGAAAATCCATACGGTGAAAACCAGTGGTGAGCGCAAAAATGCTTTTGAGGCAGTTGTTCAAATGCGGTCAAATGTAACGCTATACCCTGGTCTCTAGGCGTAAAAATTTGTTTCTTCAATTGCTCCAATTGGGACTGGATAAATGCATGGGCCTCGGACAAATGCGTGAGGGTAGTTTTAAAATTGGATAGGCTTTCCGGATGGGATTCCACCCAGGGGTTTACCAACTGGTGTCGAATTTCATTCCTCAGGTACGCATTCGTAGCATTCGAAGCGTCTTCGCGCCAGGCGATGGCATGCTTTTCAGCATAGGCTAAAATTGCACTTTTTGCGACCCCGCTGAGGGGGCGCTGAATCCAATCTCTTTCTGAAATTCCAAGCAAACCCGCAATTCCCGTACCCCGAGTGGCGTACATTAAAAAAGTCTCGAGCTGATCGTTCAGATGATGGGCCGTAAGCAGGGTGCTAAATCCGTGTGCCGCTCTAAGCGTTTCAAACCACTGATAGCGCAGGGTTCTGGCGGCTAGCTGGGTGCTTTGCTTTTGTTCCTTTTTAAAGGTTTGGGTGTCAAAACGTTTAACAAAAAATGGAATGTTGTGAACTCGACACCAGTCTTGGACAAAGGCTTCATCGGCCTCACTGGCTGAGCCACGCAGTTGAAAATTACAATGAGCAACACTGAAGGAAAGGTTTTGTTCCAAAAGCAATTGAGCCAAAACACTGCTGTCTACCCCGCCGCTATGGGCTAAAAGAAGTTTTTCAGAAGCAAGACTCGAGAGTTCTTTTCGGGTATTTTCGATTCCTTCGGTATTCACCTGGCAAAGGTAAGGATTCCCGTAATGTACTCACAGCTTTATATTTTAAACTGAAATGTTTGTTCAACTAAAAAAAATAGTTCAAATTTGCACCATTATGTTCGAGACGAGCTCATATAGAAACTTTCCAGCACACGCAGCGACTCCGTTGCGCAGTCCTCGTCGTCGCCCCTTTGGGGTGTAATATTTTTTGGAGTATGGTGAGCCCTTCTCCTTTGACGAACAAAATTCAAATTATCTTTTTCAATCTTACATACAATGGAAATAATTCGCGCTAAAGCGGAACACATTACATACGCCAAAACAATCAGTGCCTGTATTGACGAGTCTGCAAAATCCAGAGGAACTGGAATTGCAAGACGTACGCCTGCCTACATCCATACCAAGATGCAGAATGGAAACGCGGTCATTGCGCTTGACAATGGTGTTTTTGCTGGTTTTTGTTATATAGAAGTTTGGGGACATGGAAAGTACGTTGCCCACTCTGGCCTTATTGTAGCCCCTGAATACAGAGGGCAAGGCTTGGCTAAGAAAATAAAAAAAGAAGTTTTCAACCTGTCCTTACAAAAATATCCTGAAGCCAAAGTTTTTGGTATTACCACGGGTATGGCTGTGATGAAAATCAATTATCAATTGGGATACAAACCCGTCCACTTTTCAGAACTTACCGACGATCCTGAATTTTGGAAGGGATGCCAAACGTGTAAAAATTACGATGTGCTTACCCGTACAGAACGAAAAATGTGCTTGTGTACAGGTATGCTTTACGATCCCAAAGACGACAGCCCTGCAAAAAAAATCAATTCCAAGGTTTTTAGTCGTCTTAAAAAAATTAAAGAATCCCTTTTATTTAAAAAGAAAAACGCATGAAAAAAGAAACATTAGTACTGGCTTATAGCGGGGGTTTAGATACTTCCTATTCCTTAAAAAAGTTATCTCAAGAGGGGTATGAAATTCATGCGGTAAGCGTCAATACCGGAGGGTTTTCACAAGAAGAAATCGACACCATAGAGGCAAAAGCCTACCAAATGGGAGCCTTTACCTATCAAAACATCAATGCGCTGGAAGATTTTTATCAAAAAATTGTAAAATACTTGCTGTTTGGAAATGTGTTGAAAAACAATACCTACCCGCTATCCGTAAGTGCGGAACGAATCATCCAAGCCATCGAAATCGTTAATTATGCTAAAAAGGTAGGAGCAAAATACATTGCCCACGGAAGTACAGGAGCTGGAAACGATCAAGTGCGTTTTGATTTAATTTTTCAAGTCATGGCCCCCGAGATTAAAATCATCACCCTGATACGAGACCATCAATTGTCTAGAGAAGAGGAAATCAAATACCTCAAGGCAGAGGGCATCGACCTGCCCTGGGAAAAAGCACAGTATTCGATCAACCAAGGGCTCTGGGGAACCAGCGTGGGAGGTGCAGAAACCTTAACTTCCCATTTACCGCTTCCAGACGCAGCCTATCCCAACCCATTAACCGAAAAAGAACCCATTGCTGTAAGCTTAGCCTTTGAAAAAGGCGAATTGGTTGGATTAAATGGCACCAAAGGAAGGGCGGTATCGCTCATCCAACAACTGCAAGATCTCGCTAAAAAATATGCGATCGGTCGAGACATTCACGTGGGTGATACCATAATCGGAATTAAAGGAAGAGTAGGATTTGAAGCAGCAGCCCCCTTGATTTTGATAAAAGCGCATCACCTACTGGAAAAGCACACCTTGAGCAAATGGCAACAATTTCAAAAAGAACAGCTTTCCAATTTTTACGGCATGCAATTGCATGAGGGGCAATATTTAGATCCTGTAATGCGGGACATCGAAGCCTTTATGGAACGCAGCCAAGAACGCGTAAGCGGAAAAGTTTTTGTTAAGCTCTACCCCCACCGATTTGAATTGGAGGGTATTGAATCTCCTTTTGATTTGATGCAAGCCGAATTTGGGAGCTACGGTGAAATGAACAAAGGGTGGACTGCCACTGAAGCCAAAGGCTTTATCAAGCTGACTGCCAATGCGACAAAAATCTATCAACATCTAAATCCTAAGCAATGAAAAAGGTTGGAATCATTGGAGGCTCAGGCTATACCGGAGGAGAACTAATTCGCATACTCCTTCTGCATCCTGCCCTTGAAATTGAGTTTGTCTACAGCACAACACGCGCCGGAAAAGCGGTAAGTTCAGCCCATCCTGATCAATTAGGCAGCACCGAATTGCTTTTTACGGGGACCGTTACCCCAGACGTGGACGTATTATACCTCTGTTTAGGTCATGGAAAGTCTCGAGATTTTTTAAGCAAGCACCGCTTTTCTGATTCCACATTAATTGTGGACTTAGGCAATGATTTTAGACTCGAGGAGGGCTGCGAATTTCAAGGAAAGTCATTTATTTACGGGCTTCCCGAACTACAAAAAGAGCGCATTGAAAAAGCGACAGCGATAGCCAATCCCGGTTGTTTTGCAACCGCAATTCAATTGGCACTGCTTCCTTTAGCAAAAAGCAAAAACTATTCAGAGGCGATCCATATCAATGCAACCACTGGAAGTACGGGAGCTGGAGTTAGCCTGAGTCCCACTTCACATTTTAGTTGGAGGAACAACAACCTTTCTTGGTACAAACCTTTTACCCATCAACACATTGGGGAAATACACCGTACCTTAAACCAATTGGATGCTCCTGCAGAACTTTTCTTTATGCCGCAACGAGGTGATTTTACCAGAGGGATTTTTGCCACTGCCTATACCTCTTTTGAAGGAAGCTTGGAAGAAGCCCAACAGCTTTATCGCGAGTTTTACCACAAGGAACCTTTTACCCATATTGCGGAGGAGCCCATCAGCCTAAAGTCTGTGGTGAATACCAACAACTGTTTCATTCACCTGCACCTGCACCAAAAAACCTTATTAATCACAAGTTGTATAGACAATTTGGTAAAGGGCGCTTCAGGACAAGCCATTCAAAACACCAATCTTATGATGGGTTGGGAAGAAACCCTAGGATTAGAACTTAAAGCATCAGTATTTTAAACAGAATCATTATGAAAATTGCCATCATCGGAGCCGGAAATTTAGGATTGAGCATCGCCAAGGGGCTCATCATTAACAATACCTATACAGACCTCTATCTCACAAAACGAAGCCTAGAATCCATTAGAGAATTTGAAGAGTACAAGAGCGTCTTTTTAACCACAAACAACAGCGAGGCGGTCAAAAATGCGGACATTTTAATTTTTGCAGTACAACCGAGCCAGTTTGAAGCCATTCTTCAAGAGGTAAAACCTCATCTTCACGACAAGCACGTACTGATATCGACCATAACGGGCTTTCCCATCTCAAGAATAGAAGCCCAAGTAGGCAGCGACTACCCCATCATCCGATCGATGCCCAATACCGCCATTTCTGTTGGTAAATCCATGACTTGTCTGTGCAGCAATACCGCAGGAAAATCCAAACTGCCAATCGCCGAAGCTATTTTTAATGGATTGGGAACTCATTTAATCATTGAAGAAGAACTGATGCAGGCCGCAACCGTACTCTGCGCAAGTGGTATCGCTTTTTGGATGCGATTGATCCGTGCCACGACTCAAGGGGGAGTACAAATGGGCTTTGATGCAGATGTGGCTTTAAAAATGTCCATGCACACAGCTATGGGAGCAGCCAGTTTATTGATAGACGCCGGTACCCATCCTGAAGAAGAAATCGACCGAGTCACAACCCCTAGAGGATGTACCATTACAGGCTTAAACGAAATGGAACACCAAGGCTTGAGTTCTTCCTTGATCAAAGGATTAAACGCCTCCTTCAATAAAATCAACGAAATAGCGCAACAGTAAATGAATTTATTCGACGTATATCCCTTGTATGATGTAACTCCGGTACGGGCTCAAGATGTCTTTGTGTACGACCAAGAGGGAGTGGAATATTTAGATTTATACGGTGGTCATGCCGTGATCAGCATAGGACATTCCCATCCCCATTTTGTAGATAAAATCTCAAGTCAATTAGCGCAAATTGCTTTTTATTCTAATGCCGTACAAAATCCCCTGCAACAAGAGTTGGCCACAGCAATTGGCGAACAAAGCTGTTTGCACAATTACGCATTATTTCTTTGCAGTACGGGAGCCGAGGCCATTGAAAATGCTTTAAAATTAAGTTCGTTTCACACCCAAAGGAAAAAAGTAATCGCATTTCATGGGGCCTTTCACGGGAGAACCTCAGCGGCAGTTGCCGTGACCGACAATCCAGGGATCAATGCCCCGCTCAATGCGCAACATCAGGTTAGCTTTCTCCCGTTTAACGATACAGAAGCTCTGGAACGAGAATTGGCTACAGAAGCCTATTGCGCCGTTATTTTTGAAGCCATACAAGGAGTCGGAGGACTGGACCAGCCAAGTGAAGAATTTATCTTTGCCCTGGAGTCGCTATGCAAAAAGTACGGCACTTGCCTTATAGCGGATGAGGTACAATCTGGTTTTGGACGTTCAGGAACCTTTTTTGCGTATCAAAAATACGCTATCTCACCCGACATCATTACCATGGCAAAAGGAATGGGAAATGGATTTCCAATAGGTGGAATCTTGATACATCCCGATATTAAAGCGAAATACGGAATGTTGGGTACAACGTTTGGAGGAAATCATTTGGCCTGTTCGGCATCCCTAGCCGTACTAGAGGTAATTAAAAAAGACCACCTCCAGGAACACGCCAAAAACTTGGAATCCTATTTTAGAACAAAGGCAGGTGAAATTGCTGCAATTAAAAAAGTGAAAGGTCGGGGATTGATGCTTGGAATTGAATTTGAATTTGAAGTGGGTGCGTTACGAAAGCAACTCATTTATGAGCACCACATATTTACCGGCGGAAGCAGCAATAAGAATTTGATCCGTATTTTACCCCCTTTAACCGTACAAAAAAATCACTTTGACCAATTTTTTGACGCACTAAAAAAGAGCTTAGAAAAGAACTAAACTGAATCGATGAAACATTATTTAACCCTAGAAGACATCCCCAATTTGCAGCAGGCCGTTGATCAAGTGATCGGATTAAAAAAGGACGCTTATGCAAGCGAGCATTTGGGAAAGCAAAAAACATTGGGAATGTTGTTTTTTAATCCCAGTTTACGAACGCGGTTAAGCACTCAAAAAGCAGCCCAACACCTCGGACTTAAAACCATGGTTATGAATTTTTCTAACGAAGCCTGGGCGTTGGAATTTGAGGATGGGACTAAAATGAGTGGGTTGCGCTCTGAACATATCAAAGAAGCAGCGGCCGTCGTTTCTCAATATTGTGATATGGTAGCCATACGAGCCTTTGCTTCCCTGAGTGATAAACTGAAAGACGAAGAAGAACAGGTGCTTCATAATTTTGCCCGTTATGCCAGCATCCCGGTGATCAATATGGAAAGTGCTACTGCCCACCCCCTGCAAGCATTAGCTGATGCCGTCACCATTCAAGAACACAACGTCAAGAAGCGCCCAAAAATTGTACTGACCTGGGCTCCACACCCCAAGGCCCTCCCCCATGCAGTAGGAAATTCATTTACTCGAATGGCCCAACAGTTGGAGGCTGATTTTGTAATTGCCCAACCCGAAGGATACGAGCTCAACCCTGCCATCACCAAAAATACTCCGCTCTACTACAACCAAGAGGAGGCCTTAAAGGATGCGGATTTTGTGTATGCAAAAAATTGGTGTTCCTACAGTGACTACGGAAAAATTCTAAGAACTGACGACGAATGGATGCTGACCGCTGAAAAAATGGAATTGACCAACCGTGCAAAGTTTATGCATTGTTTACCCATCCGAAGGAATGTGGTGGTGTCCGATCAAGTATTGGATCATCCCAATGCGCTGGTGATAGAACAAGCCAACAACCGAACCTATGCTGCCCAATGGGTGCTAAAACAACTTTTGGAAAATGGCTAAACTTCAATTGGTTAAAATCGGAGGAAATGTAATTGAAAATCGGGAGGCTCTTGCTGATTTTTTAGCAGATTTTGCCGCCTTACAAGGTCCTAAAATTCTGGTACACGGCGGGGGAAAAGAAGCTACGCAACTGGCTGAAAAATTGGGGATTCCCGTTCAACTTATAGATGGCAGAAGGGTAACTGATGCGCAAAACCTGGAACTGATTACCATGCTCTATGCCGGTAAACTCAACAAAACCATAGTGGCTAAACTTCAAGCTTTAGGGTGCAACAGCTTAGGACTCAGCGGTGCAGATGGGAATAGCATACGCGCCCAAAAAAGACCGACCGACCCCATAGATTTTGGCTATGTGGGAGATCTTACTCAGGTAAATGATTCCTTTTTTAAAATTCTTTTGGACCAAGGAATTAGTCCCGTATGCTGTGCCTTGTCACACGACGGTAAAGGGCAATTGCTCAATACCAACGCAGATACGATTGCCGCTACACTAGCAGCCTCACTTTCTGCTCAATTTGAAGTTAGTTTACACTATTGTTTTGAAAAAAAGGGAGTACTTATGGATCTAGAAGATGAACATTCCGTTATTCAAACCTTAAATAAATCAAGCTATAAACAATTAAAAGCGGAAGGAGTTTTGCATACCGGAATGCTCCCCAAACTCGAAAACTGCTTTGCGGCACTTGATGCAGGGGTTGCTCAGGTTCGAATAGGAAGTCCAAAAATGATAACTCAAAGCGCAAACTATACTCAAATAATAAACTGATGCTTATACCTAACGCCATTGCACTTTTACAAGACCTGATCCGACTGGAATCTTTTTCAGGGGCGGAAGAGGCCACTGCCACACGAATTGAACAGTGGCTTTCGACTAACGGTATTCCTTTTCAAAGGAAGGACAATAACGTATGGGCTACCAATAAGTCTTTTGATCCACAAAAACCAACCCTACTCTTAAATTCGCACCACGACACCGTACAACCCAATCAGGGGTATACCCGAAATCCTTTTAGTCCGGATATTGAAGGGGGGAAACTTTACGGTTTGGGGAGTAATGATGCGGGAGGAGCCTTGGTTTCTTTGCTGGCTTGTTTTACTCATTTTTATAATCAGGAAAACCTTCAATACAATTTGCTCATGGTTGCCTCTGCAGAAGAGGAAAGTGCCGGAAAGAAAAGTTTGAGATACCTACTGCCCGATCTTCCTCCTATAAATGTGGCTATCGTCGGGGAACCCACCCTTATGGATTTAGCAATAGCCGAAAAGGGCTTGGTGGTTTTTGATCTCTGCGTTAAAGGAACTGCAAGTCATGCGGCCCATCCCAATGAGGATAACCCCTTGATGAAACTTCCTAAACTCATTCAAGCGATTGAGGAACTCCGCTTCGATCAAGTATCTCCTGTATTAGGCCCTGTAAAAGCAACCTTAACCCAAGTAAAAGGAGGCAGTCAACACAATGTAGTTCCTTCAGAAGTTAATTTGGTACTTGATGTTAGGGTAAATGAATGCTATACCAATGAAGAAATTGAGCAATACGTAAAATCCAGTTTAGACTGTGTGGTCAACGCTCGCTCATTACGACTGAAAAGCTCTTCCATTGCAGCCGAACATCCTCTAGTAAAAGCAGGGATAGCGCTGGGTAAAAAAACCTATGGCTCCCCCACCCTTTCCGACCAAGCGGGATTGGATTGTCCTTCGTTAAAATTAGGCCCTGGAGATTCGACTAGGTCGCATTCTGCTAACGAATTTATCTTTGTCAAGGAAATTGAAGAAGGGATCACTTTTTATATCAACTTGTTAAATCAAATTTTATAGGCTTATGAAACTATGGCAAAAAAATACCCCATCACATGAAAAAATTGACCATTTTACCGTAGGCAATGATCGTACATATGATTTGGCATTAGCTCCTTATGACTGTATCGCTTCAAAAGCACATGCGCAAATGCTTGGTGAAATTGGACTGCTCAGTTCAAAAGAGGTAGAGGAGGTAACTCAGGCTTTAGAGGTTATTTTAAACGAAACACTAAACGAAGACTTTGTCATCGAAAAAGAATTTGAAGACATGCATTCCAAAATTGAGTTTTTGTTGACGGAACAATTAGGAGATTTAGGTAAAAAAATTCATACGGCTCGTTCGCGAAACGATCAAGTATTAGTTGCCCTACAATTGTATGTTAAAGAAGAGCTTACACAAATCAAAAAAGAAGTAATCCAGTTGTTTGATTTGCTGCTTGAACTAGCCGACAGAAATCAACAGGAACTACTCCCCGGATATACCCATATGCAAGTGGCCATGCCGTCCTCCTTCGGACTGTGGTTTTCAGCCTATGCGGAAAGCTTGGTAGATGATGTAGCCTTCCTCAATACAGCCTTCCAGTTGGCAGACCAAAACCCCTTAGGAAGTGCTGCGGGCTTTGGCAGTTCTTTCCCCATCGACCGAGATTTCACAACCCAAGCCTTAGGCTTTGAGACATTAAAGTACAATGTAGTGGCCGCTCAAATGGGACGTGGTAAAGTAGAAAAAGCTACGGCTACGGCCATAGGAATGTTGGCTGGTACACTAGCCAAACTAGCGATGGACATCTGCATGTACATGGGTCAAGATTTTGATTTTATTCGATTTCCTGAGGAATTGACTACGGGTTCAAGTATCATGCCTCATAAAAAAAACCCAGATGTTTTTGAATTAATACGAGGAAAATGCAACCTACTCCAAGGCCTCCCACAACAATTGGCTCTGTTGACTTCTAATCTGCCCAGCGGATACCACAGAGAAATGCAGCTGGCAAAAGCACCTCTGGTAGAAGCCGTTCAAGAAATCAAAGCTTGTCTTGACATGATGCGCTTTAGTCTATCCAAAATTGAGGTTCGAAAAAACATTACCGAGGATTCTAAATACGATTACCTCTTTAGTGTGGACACACTCAATGAATGGGTAAAACAAGGCATGCCTTTTCGAGAGGCCTATCAAAAAATGGGTAAGGAAATAGCTTCGGGCAATTACCAACCAAAACGCGATTTAGACCACCGTCATATAGGGAGCCTAGGCAACCTACAATTGGATGCCATTCGAGCTAAAATGAACTCTATAAATTCTTAGAAGTCCCGATAATTCCACTGCCCTCTGTAGGTACGGTCCAGCATTAGATTTGCTCCAGCATCATCCACAAATTGCTCGCTCACTGGATTCCATTCCAGGGGTCGTTGCAAAGCATAAGCTATATTGGCAACGTTACATACCGAAGCTGTTCGATGTCCAATTTCAACATCGCAAATAGGACGGGTTCGGGTACGGATGGCATCCAACCAATCTTCATGATGGTTTTCACTTTTATACACCCTATGGGTATCGGTATCTTTTAAGGGGGTATCCGCTAAGGCGTTATTTGGAAAAGTTTTCAAATAAGAGCGGCTGATTTCCAAACGGCCTTCCGTTCCAATAAATTGAATTTCGTTGTTACCTTCCCCCCATTGGGTATGGGTAACGGTAATTCCGTTGGCATAGGTATAGGTCAATCCGCTTTCTGCCGGGCGGGATGGAGGGGTAAACAAGGTCGGCCCCGTATGGTCTTGATCTAAGGCCCATTGAATGATGTCAAACATATGCGCTCCCCAGTCTGTAACCATCCCTCCTCCAAAGGGTTTGTAATCTCTCCACATCCCCCAGCGTTTATCTTCCAGCGGACAAGCGAGATCCATATGATATCCTCTGTAAGGGGCGGGACCAATCCAGGCGTCCCAATCAATGTTAGCGGGCGTTTCTTGGGTCGGTAAATCACAGGATTTGTAAGGTGCACCTACAGCTACGTTAATTTCTTTGATTTCACCGATGTAACCGTTTCGTATCAATTCGACCCCATGTCGGAAACGATCCCAAGAGCGCTGCATACTCCCCGTCTGAAATACCCGTTGGTATTTTCGAGCTGCATCTACCATAGCGCGTCCCTCAGCTACCGAACTAGACAAAGGCTTTTCACAATAAATATCTTTTCCGGCTTTGGCGGCATCTACCGCCATTTGAGCATGCCAGTGATCGGGTGATGCAATGACAACCGCATCAATATCTTTTCTCGCTAAAAGTTCCCGATACGATTTGATTGCCGTCAACTGTTGTGGAGTTTTATTCTTCTTAGCCAATTGTTTTTGAAACGTTTCCTTAAAAAAGGCCATCTTGTCAACATCCACATCACTCACGGCTACCACAGCTGCATTTTCATAATTGACAAAATTCGTCATCAATCCCCTTCCCTGTCGGCCCACTCCTATAAAACCGAGTTGAATTTTATCGTTGGGAGCTACTCCAGAAAACCCCAAGACATGACTGGGAACGATACTAAAAGCAGATGAGGCTACTGCAGATTTTTTAATGAATGACCTTCTTTTCATATTGCTAAGCGTTAGTGTTTAAAACCTAAATTTAAAAAAACTAATTGTCAATAGCTGTGGTTTTACTTAAAACCCTAGATTTTATTTTTAAAAAATTTAACAAAATTAATCCCAAAATGATGTAACATTCCATTGCTTATCGGCGTTAGTTATTATGTAACACTTATGCCTCAAAAAGAGACCCTGAATCCAACATAATGAGTCCTTAAGGAAGCTCTACCCAACAGTTACAACCGATGTAAAAACTTTTCTTATAAAAATTTAACCCCAAAAATTAAAAATTATGAATCTTACCAAAAACGTACGCCTTTTTATAGGGATTACTTTCATTGTATTGGCTTTAGCCTGTACTAAAGACAAAACCGAAGATCCTGTTGAGATCCCATTTTCCTTTTCAGAAATTGAAGACATTGCAACCTTTCACGGCAACCTGGAAGGAGATATTGTAGTTGTCAACACTCAAGGCGGACCCGATACCGAACTTTATGATGAAGACTTAACCGATTTTATAAATCAAGCCCAGGCTCAAAACGCTCTTTTTGTCAATGTTCATCAAGCACAAACACTTGACCCCTCAAAATTTGAAGATGATATTACTTTTGAAGATGCAAAGCAATACGATAGACTAAGTGTCGATTATTTAAAACGGGTACTTGATTTTTTTGCTCAATACAGCAACAAAACGGTCTATGTATTAGGAATTTCTTTTGGAGCCTTTATGGCTCAGGAATTAATTGCTACCCACGGAGTTGATTTAGCTGCTGGATATTTAATTATGGTAGGGAGATTGGATATAGAAGAAGAATTTTGGAAAAATTTTAGCCGAGGAGAATACTCCGAATTCTCTTTTGACGAAGATGGAAACCCCTCAATTGATTTTTATGGGGCTGGTGAAGATGCTTTTTCTAGAAACATGGCGCGATTAGCAGCAGGCTTAGGTTACAATCGCTACACCCAACGGTAGATTACCTTAACGACTTATCAAAAATTACCTACGTTTACGGAGAACGAGATGATGCTGTAGGAAGACTATCCAAAGAAGAAGTAAATTTTTTAAATAAAAAAAATGCAAGAGTAATTCCTGTAAGTGGTGCAGATCACAGTGATGCCATTGACGAAGGAATTGGTCTAATGAAGGAGTTGTTTAACATTCCCTGAGAAAAAAAGAACTGATGCTATTCTTAGGATGAATGTGTTGCCCGCAATAATGAATTCTTAGAAGAATTAATTCCCATTGGCAAAAGGGGTTTTCGGCCAGAGCGAAAGTTCTGCTGACACCCCCTTAGCATGTTGTAAGCCAACCCAGTACTTCATTAGGATAAGTAAACTTCAGGTCCTTTCAAAAGGAACCTCAATAACTTAGGAATGTATGGATCGATTTTCGGTAGCTGCTAAAGCGGCTTCTTTTACTGCTTCTGCATAGGTAGGATGAGAATGGCTCATACGGGCAATGTCTTCCGCAGAAGCTCTAAACTCCATAGCAGTTACAGCCTCTGCAATTAAATCTGCAGCTCTTGCACCTATCATATGTACTCCTAAAACTTCATCGGTTTGAGCGTCTGCTAAAATTTTAACAAACCCATCAATATCCATACTCGCTCTTGCACGACCTAGGGCACGCATAGGAAACTGACCTGCCTTGTAAGCCCTACCTTCTTCTTTAAGTTGTTCCTCTGTTTTTCCTACCGCTGCCACCTCAGGCCAAGTATAAATTACGTTAGGAATGAGGTTGTAATCTATATGCGGCTTTTGACCTGCTAAATATTCAGCAACCACTACACCTTCTTCTTCCGCTTTATGAGCCAACATGGCTCCTTGCACTACATCACCTATAGCATAGATGTTAGAGGCTGTAGTTTGTAGCTGGGAATTAACTACCACTTGACCGCGTTCGTTTATTTGAACTCCAGCAGCATGGGCATTCAATCCATCGGTAAAGGGTCGGCGGCCTACCGATACCAAACAATAATCTCCTTCGAACGAAACTTCAGCTCCTTTTTTGTCTGTAGCGGATACCTGAACCTTGGATCCTTTTCGTTCCACCTTAGTGACTCCATGGGAAAGGTTGAATTTTACTCCTTGTTTTTTCATTACTTTCATCAACTCCCTAGACAAGCCAGCATCCATAACAGGCGTAATTCGGTCTGCGTACTCAATCACAGTAACCTCTGCACCTAATCTACGGTATACCTGTCCTAACTCAAGCCCGATAACGCCTCCACCAATCACAATCAAATGCTTGGGTATTTCTTTCAGTTTTAAAGCTTCTGTAGAAGTAATCACACGTTCTTTATCCAATTGAATAAAGGGTAAAGTAGCCGGCTTAGAACCGGTAGCAATGATGGAATTTTTAGCTTCAATTGTTTGGGCATCGGCTCCCTCGATTTTGATATGCGTAGCATCCTCAAAACTGCCGATTCCATGAAAAACATCAATTTTATTTTTGTCCATTAAAAAATCAATCCCTTTGGTCGTTTGCTCCACAACTGCAGCCTTACGGTCTATCATTTGCTTGAAGTTAATGGTAAGGGATCCTTGAATTTCGATGCCGTGTTCTGAAAAATGCTTTTGGGCAGCTTCGTAATGATGGGAAGAATCCAACAACGATTTGGAGGGGATACATCCTACATTAAGGCAGGTACCCCCAAGGGTATCGTATTTTTCAATCAGGGCAGTTTTCATCCCCAACTGAGCGCATCTAATTGCTGCTACATAGCCTCCAGGGCCTGATCCGATTACGGCAACATCGTATTTTTTCATGGTCACAAATAATTTTGGCTTCAAAAATACAAATGTTTCCTCGCTCTCCCTCATTCAAGAGTCGGCTTTTAAAAAAAAATTCTAATTTTATAGTAAACCCCAAATAAAGCCTTATCATGACTTCTACTACCTTACCCATACATTACAAAGCCATACAGCAAAAGTCCAGAGAATTGGGCTTTGGTCAACTCTCAGAAGATGAGGTTGGTGTGCTGTTGAGACTGTTGGTCTCCTCCAAACCTTTTGCAAAGGTTTTGGAACTGGGAACGGGTACCGGCATGGGACTGGCGTGGTTAGCGGAAGGCCTGCATCCACAAGGAAGATTGATTACCGTTGAAAAAAACAAAACCCTAATCGATGTAGCGCGAGAATTTTTTAATGAAGATTAACGAATTGAGTTTGTAAATCTGGATGCAGCAGAATGGATAGCTACTAACAAAGGAAAGCGATTTGACTTAATTTTTGCGGATACCTGGGCAGGAAAATTTACGGATTTAAAAGCCGTACTGACTATGGTAAAGCCCAACGGATTTTATTTAATCGACGATTTAAATTATCAGGCCCATTGGCCAGGCTATCATCAAGAAAAAGTTCTTTTTCTCGTGGAAAAGCTAAAATACCATCCTGACTTCTATACCTTTCCTATCGATGTAGGGAGTGGGTTGATGCTGCTTTGCAGAAAATAAGAAAGGCTGAAGGAGGGCTTTCCCTAGATTCGATTAAATTGATTAAACTTGTATCAAAACAAAACAACGCGCCTTGAAAAGCAAAGAAATTTCCCTGGGTTACGCCTTACTACCCATCCTTATTCTGGTCCTCCTATTATCCTACAACGTCCTCGTTTACGGGGATGATGCCTTAAGCGGATCCAATCAATTCATCCTATTGTTAGGAGGTGCCGTTGCAGCACTAGTGGGCTTTAGAGAAAAAATTTCTTATGAAATCATGCTCAAAAAAGTGGCGGAAAATTTACAATCCGTTACGGGTGCGCTCCTTATTCTCCTATTTGTAGGCGCCTTGGCCGGCACTTGGCTGATCAGCGGTATAATTCCTGCCATGATTTATTACGGGCTGCAAATCTTACATCCGAGTATATTTCTCCCCGCTTGTATTCTCATTTGCGCCATCATTTCCCTTGCCACAGGAAGCAGTTGGACAACCTCGGCAACTGTAGGGATCGCCTTGATAGGCATTGGAAAAGTACTCGGCATTCCAGTCGGTATGGTTGCCGGAGCAGTGGTCTCTGGAGCGTATTTTGGAGACAAACTCTCTCCTTTATCAGACACGACCAACTTAGCGCCTGCCATGGCAGGTGGAGAACTTTTTCGTCATATTCGTTATATGACGCTGACTACGGTTCCCAGTATACTGATCACCCTATTGGTATTTTTTATCATCAGTTTTACTCAAACCACTTCAGGAACCGCAGAAATCGATTCATTACTGCTTGCCATAAAGGATAAATTTACCATCAACCTCAGTTTGTTTATCGTACCGGCGGTAGTGGTAGTTCTTATCGTACGCAAAGCACCACCTCTAATTGCCTTGCTGATAGGAACGTTACTCGGAGGGCTGTTTGCCCTCATCTTTCAAAAAGACATACTTGTTGAAGTGGCCGAAGCGGGAAGTTTTAGTTTTGAAGTAGCTTACAAGGGAGTCATGAACGCCATCACGGTAGCAACAGAGATCAAAACTACCAATCCCTTATTAAACGATTTATTCAGTTCAGGAGGTATGGAGGGCATGTTAGGGACCATTTGGCTGATTATGTGTGCGATGGTTTTCGGCGGCATTATGGACGCCATTGGCGCCCTTACAAGAATCAGTACGGCATTGTTGAGCTGGGCAACTACAACCTTTCAATTGTTCGCCAGTACCGTAGCTTCTTGTTTAGCGATTAACCTTACCGCCTCAGACCAATACCTCTCCATCGTGATTCCAGGAAAAATGTTTGCTAAGGCTTACAAAAAAAGAGGGCTTGCCCCTGAAAACCTGAGTCGAACGCTGGAAGACTCTGGAACTGTAACCTCAGTATTGATTCCTTGGAACACTTGTGGCGCCTACCAATCGGGTGTATTGGGTGTGGGTGTGGGCGAATACTTTGTTTACGCCATCTTCAACTGGCTGAGTCCTTTTATGACCTTATTATTTGCGGCATTTAAAATTAAAATTGCCAGTCGAAAAGCCGCGATAAGTCAATAAGAAAAACTTATCAAATCATCAATTATTAAAAATTGAATTGGATTGCTATATGGGCTACATTACCTATTTTAGTAAATAAAAAAATTCATTATGAGCGAAAGTAAATGTCCATTTCACGGTTCAACGACCACCGCTACGGTAGGTACTGAAAACACGGATTGGTGGCCCAATCAGTTAAACATTGATATTTTACGTCAGCACGATAGCAGGAGTAATCCTATCCCTGAGGTAAACTACAGAGAAAATGTAAAAAAATTAGATATCGAAGCTGTTAAAGCCGATATTAAAACCATGCTAAAAGATTCTAAAGACTGGTGGCCTGCCGACTGGGGACACTACGGTCCTTTCTTTATCCGGATGACATGGCATGCTGCAGGAACCTACAGAACGGGAGACGGACGTGGTGGAGCTGCAACAGGAGCACAGCGTTTTGCCCCGCTAAATTCGTGGCCCGACAATGGAAACCTTGATAAAGCGCGTCGTTTGTTATGGCCCATTAAAGAAAAATACGGAAACAAACTCTCCTGGGCAGACTTGCTTGTACTCGTGGGCAACGTAGCGATCGAAGACATGGGTGGACCCAATCACGGAACCGTTCTTGGACGTGAAGATATTTGGCATCCTGAAAAAGACATTTATTGGGGAGCTGAAGACGAATGGCTAGGTGATAAGCGTTATGGCGATACCCGTCAATCGCTTGAAAATCCGCTTGCGGCAGTTCAAATGGGACTGATTTATGTAAACCCAGAGGGCCCTAACAGCAATCCAGATCCAGCCCTATCCGCTCAAGACATTCGGGAAACGTTTAAACGAATGGCCATGAATGACGAAGAAACCGCCGCGCTTACCGCTGGTGGACATACCTTTGGTAAGGCACACGGGGCAGGTGATGCAGCCCTTGTAGAAGCTGAACCGGAAGGAGCACCCGTAGAAATGATGGGACTTGGATGGAATAACAAACATGCTTCAGGAGTGGGTGTAGATGCTATAACTAGTGGTATTGAAGGTCCATGGACCACCAACCCCACCCAATGGGATATGGGGTATTTGGAGCTTATGTTCAAATACGAGTGGGAGCTAAAAAAGAGTCCAGCAGGAGCTTGGCAATGGCATCCTATTGACTGTGCGGAGGAAGACATGGTTCCTCAGGTAGATGGAAGCGACGTAAAAGTACTTCCGATGATGACCACTGCAGATATGGCGATGAAAGCAGATCCCATTTACAATAAAATTTGTCAACGATTCTTAGCCAACCCAAGTGAATTTGAAGAAACCTTTGCAAAAGCTTGGTTCAAATTACTACATCGAGATATGGGACCTAAGACCAACTATATCGCGGGAGATTATAAGGATGAAACGTATAGCTGGCAAGACCCAACACCGATTGGAAAAATTTTGACTTCTACGGAAGAAGATGCTGTTCGAAATGCAGTGGCAAACACTGGCCTAAGCATACAAGAACTAGTCAATACAGCCTGGGCAAGTGCAAGTACTTTTAGAGGGTCCGACAACCGTGGGGGTGCAAATGGTGCACGTATCCGCTTGGAGCCTCAAAAGAATTGGAACGTAAACAAACCCGAGGAGCTTTCCAAGGTATTGGCCGTGTACGAAAAAATAGCCGCAGAGCATGGAACCAGTATTGCAGATGTGATTATTATCGGAGGTGCTGTTGGAATTGAAAAAGCCGGTGGCCAAAAGGTAGCTGTAACCACAGGTCGTGGAGACGCTACTCAGGAAGCTACCGACATCGATTCCTTTAATTTGCTAAAACCTAGAGCGTGTGGATTTAGAAATTACGCAGAAAAAGAGTTTGCAGTAAGCCCAGAGGAAATCATGCTTGATAAAGCACAACTGCTCGGCTTAACTCCGGTAGAAATGACTTTACTTGTAGGTGGCTTACGCGCTATGGGTGTTTCCCACAGTGGAGACGGAGTTTGGACCGATGGAACGCTAGACAACAGTTGGTTTAAAACCCTACTATCTATGGACGTAAAGTGGGAAACTACAGGATACAACAGCTATGTGGCTAAGGATCGAACTAGTGGTGCAGAGCAAAGAACTGCTTCACGAACAGACTTGGTTTTCGGATCAAATTCGGAGCTAAGAGCCATTGCTGAAGTCTATGCTCAAAATGATAATAACGACAAATTTGTTCAAGATTTCATCAAGGCGTGGAATAAAGTAATGAATGCAGATCGATTTGATCTTCAATAGTTGGTTCCCCTTTTTAAGGAACAAAAACCCCGGTGCATGCATCGGGGTTTTTTGTAAATCCTAGGTAAAGTAAAATATTAACGCCGATACCTTTGGTTCTGTATTACACCTTTGCAATTGAATTTGTATTTTTGTGTAAGATTAGTAATCCATGGCAAAAAAAAAGCACCCCAATCCAACTGACCCTAAACTAAAACGTCAGAGACAAGTGCTCTTTGGAGGGGCCTTATTGCTTTTAGCTTTGCTACTAACCCTTGCTTTTATTTCCTATCTCTATAGTTGGAAAGCAGACTACAGCACCTTAGCGGCATTTACAGACCGAACCGTAGTAGCGCAAAACATCCTCAACAAATTAGGTGCTTTAATCAGTCATTTTTTTATTTATGAAGGAGTCGGACTGGGCGCCTTCTTAATACCCTATTTGGTTGGATTGAGTGGGTACAAATTGTTTTTTAGTGGAAGTACACAAGGCTTGATTCGTTCCTGGGCTTGGGGTATCGCTCATATCCTTTGGACTTGTTTAGCTTTTGGATATTTTTGGACTGAGTTGCCAATTTTATCTGGAATCATTGGTTTTGAAATTCACGCTTTTGCCGTGATTTACGTCGGTCGCTTAGGGCTTTTGGCAATTCTATCCTTTTTATTCCTGTGCTTTATCGTAATCGAATTGGGATGGACCCCTGAAAAGATGGCTTCTTGGTTTCAAGGATTGAAGCACAATGGGGAAGAAAAAACAGCAGCGGAATATCCTGAAGAAGAAATTGAAATGGACCTACATTCCTCTCCTACCCTTCACGATTTTGATCAAACTTTTGAAGAAGAAGGGGAAGAAGAAATTCCAAACCTTACGGAAGATGGTTTAGAATCTCCCAAGACTGACGTTTCACCCATTGCTATGGAAATTGAAGCGCCTGTAGAAGAAAGCATGGAAAAAGAGCTGTCAAAAGAATTGGTTGAAAAACAAGGTTTCTTTGACCCTACTTTAGAGCTCAGTAACTTTAAAAGACCTGGAATTGATTTATTAAAGGACTATGGAGACAACAGCATTACCATCAATCAGGAAGAGCTCGAAGCCAATAAAAATAAAATTGTTGAAACCCTCAGTAATTATAAAATTGGAATTGCAAACATTAAAGCAACTATAGGGCCTACTGTAACCTTATACGAGATTGTACCTGATGCGGGCATACGCATTTCCAAAATAAAAAACTTAGAAGACGATATCGCACTTTCCCTTTCTGCTTTAGGAATTCGCATCATTGCACCTATTCCCGGTAAAGGAACCATTGGAATTGAAGTCCCTAACCAGAAGCCCAGTATAGTTTCAATGCGTTCTGTTATTAGTGCTTCAAAATTTCAGAATGCCGAAATGGAATTGCCTATTGCTTTAGGTAAAACCATAAGCAATGAAACTTTTGTAGTTGATCTGGCAAAAATGCCTCACTTGCTCATGGCAGGGGCTACCGGTCAGGGGAAATCGGTGGGATTAAATGCCGTGTTGACTTCTTTGCTTTACAAAAAACATCCCGCTGAAGTTAAATTTGTATTGGTAGACCCTAAAAAGGTAGAACTCAATATTTACAATAAAATCGAGCGCCACTACCTTGCAAAACTACCCGATACAGAGGAGGCCATAATTACAGACAATACCAAAGTAATCAACACCCTCAACTCGCTCTGTATTGAAATGGACAACCGCTACGAACTACTTAAAAATGCGATGTGTCGGAATCTAAAAGAATACAATAAAAAATTCAGAGAGCGTAAGTTGAATCCCAACGAAGGACACAGCTATTTACCTTATATCATTTTGGTGGTCGATGAGTTTGCTGATTTAATCATGACCGCTGGAAAGGAGGTTGAAACCCCCATTGCTCGACTTGCCCAATTGGCTCGTGCCATTGGAATTCACCTGATCATTGCTACCCAACGCCCTTCTGTAAACGTAATTACGGGTATCATTAAAGCGAATTTTCCTGCTCGAATAGCCTTTAGAGTGACCTCAAAAATTGATTCTCGAACCATTTTAGACAGCGGAGGTGCAGATCAACTTATCGGTAGAGGGGACATGCTTTATACTCAGGGAAATGAGCTCACTCGAATCCAGTGCGCATTTGTAGATACTCCCGAAGTAGAGCGCATTGCCGCCTATATCGGAGGACAAAAAGGCTATGCAGACGCACATTTACTCCCCGAATACATAGGGGAAGAAAGTTCTACAAATTTAGATATCGATGCGAGTGAACGCGATGCGTTGTTTAGAGAAGCTGCAGAAGTTATAGTAACGGCCCAACAAGGTTCGGCCTCTTTATTGCAACGAAAATTAAAATTAGGATACAACCGAGCTGGTAGAATCATCGATCAAATGGAAGCCGCAGGGGTGGTCGGTCCATTTGAGGGAAGTAAAGCCAGACAGGTATTGATTTCTGACTTTGCAGCTTTAGATCGATTGTTAAACGAAGAAGAGAATTGAGTACCTTTCAAATAAATAAAATTGCCATGAAAAAACGGATCGTTTTGCTTCTTTTGAGTACGCTTTTAAGCCTTCAACTCAAAGCCCAAAATACCGAAGCTGCCCAACAACTGCTGGACGAGGTATCTGCTAAAATTGCCTCCTTTGAAACCATGGCCTTTGAATTTGATTATGTACTGGAAAACCGACAAGAAAACATCAAACAAGAAACCAACGGATCGGTAACCGTATCGGGAGACCGGTACAAGCTCCTTTTCCTCGGAGCAGAACAAATGTTTGATGGAAAAAAAACGTATACCATAGTACCGGATAACGAAGAAATCACCATCAGCTCGATGGAAGAAACCGAAGACATTGGCATTAACCCTTCTAAACTTTTGTATTTCTATAAAGAAGGCTATGCCTTTCAATGGGATATCAAACAAAATGTTATGGGAAGAACCATACAGTTTATCAAACTGATCCCTACGGAAGAAAACAAAGAGGTGGAATATCTTTTACTTGGCATAGACCTACTCAAAAAAACCATTTACCGACTGATAGAAATTGGATCCAATCAAACCCGGACAACCCTTACCATTTCAAATTTTGCATCCAATATCAAGTTGGCAGCAGATTTTTTTACGTTTGACCCTTCAGCCTACCCCGATTACTATATAAATCAGTAAGCCTTGAAAATAATTGATCGCTACATTTTAAAAAGCTATCTCACACGACTGTTCAGTGTCTTTACCATCTGTATGTTCATTTTTGTCATACAAACATTTTGGCTTTTTATCGATGAGCTGGCAGGAAAAGGTTTGGATATTCTCATCATTCTCAAATTTCTCGTTTATTATTCTCCCAAACTCATCCCTTTAGTATTGCCCCTATCGGTCTTATTAGCCTCGCTGATGACCTACGGCACCCTGTCTGAAAATTATGAATTTGCAGCCATGAAATCGACAGGAATTTCACTGCAACGCGCCCTTTACAGCTTGGTTGTATTTCATGTGTTGTTGGGGATAGGAACCTTTTATTTTTCTAATCATGTGATTCCTTACGGCGAATTAAAATCCTACAACCTCAGGCGAAACTTGGCTAAACTGGAACCCACCCTTGCCATACGTGAAGGAATTTTTAATGAGATTGGAGAAATCAACATCAAGGTAAAACGCAAATACGGAGATAACGATCGCTTTTTGGAGGACGTTATTATACACGAATATACCCCCAACCAAAAAAACACCATTGTCATTAAAGCAGAACGAGGCGAAATGAAAAACGAGCCTACCGATCCCAACTTAAAATTGGTACTTTACAACGGCAATCGCTACGAAGATATTGAGCCCAAAAAAGCCCGCGAAAGGGAACGCATCCCTCACGCTAAGGTGTCCTTTGAAACCTATGAAATGAACATCGACCTCTCTAAATTCAACCAAGTGGATTTGGAAGAAGAGAACCATAAGAATACCTTTCGGATGAAAAAAATCGATCAGTTGAAAATCAGCATCGACACCCTACAGCAAAATTACGGGAAAGATCAGGAGGTATTTAGCGAAAACTTTGGGAAAAAAAGCGCTGTTACTCAAATTGTAAAGAAAGAAAAAAGTACGAGTGCTCAAGACAGTATCCCTACCGATATTTTTGGTTTTATCGAGACTGATCAGTATTGGCAAAAAGCACAGTTGATGGATGAAGCCATTTCTTCTGTTCGCATAGGATTGAGAAACTTGACCTCAAAACGGGGACAGTTTTTTGCTTACCAAAAACTCATCAACCTCCACAAAATCGAATTACAAAAAAAATACACCCTACTCTTTGTTTCCTTGTTGTTGTTTTTAATTGGAGCCTCTTTAGGAGCCATCATCCGAAAGGGAGGTCTCGGACTTCCTCTCGTTTTATCTGTTCTAATCTTTTTAACCTACCATTACATTGGATTATTCAGCACCAATGCAGCAGAGGACAATAGCATATCACCCTTTTTTGCCAGCTGGCTCTCTACGTTTATTTTGACCCCATTTGCCATTATCTTAACGCGAAGAGCCTCTTCCGACAAAGGGTTTGTGAGTATTTCCAACTTTTATTACCCACTAGCAGAAAAAATTAAAGCCCTTCCTTTTGTAAAAAGAAAACTCCATACGAATGACAGTACAAGAAATTAAGTTAGACCCTATACCAGAGGCGATAGAAGCGATAAAAAACGGAGAGGTTATCATAGTTGTTGACGACGCCAATCGCGAAAACGAGGGTGATTTTGTAGCTGCTGCGGAAAAAATTAGTCCGGAATTAATCAACTTTATGGCGACCCACGGACGAGGATTAATTTGTGCGCCCCTAACGGAAGAACGTTGCCAGAAACTACAACTAAGCCGAATGGTCACGAATAATACCGACCCTATGGAAACTGCTTTTACGGTTTCGGTAGATTTAAAAGGCAATGGAGTAACTACGGGAATTTCAGCTACAGATCGAGCACTAACGGTTAAAGCCTTAGTAGCGGAACAAACCTCTGCCTATGATCTTTCAAGACCTGGACATATTTTTCCATTGATTGCCAAAAGCGGTGGGGTGCTTCGAAGAACGGGGCATACCGAAGCAGCGATTGACTTTGCGCGTCTTGCCGGTATGCAACCCGCTGGAGTGATCGTAGAAATCATGAATGAAGACGGAAGCATGGCCAGATTGCCTGAATTAGTTGAAGTGGCTAAAAAATTCAATCTAAAAATTGTTTCGATAGAAGACTTGGTATCCTACAGAATGCAACACGATAGTCTTATTGTAAAAAAGGCAGACCAAGAAATCAAAACCCAATACGGCAACTTTAGGCTGAGAGCCTATGAACAAACCACCAATGGAAATGTCCATCTTGCGTTAACCAAAGGAAGCTGGCAAACTGACGATGTGGTCTTGACGCGAATTCACTCCTCCAAAATCACCAATGACATCCTGGGTACGCTGACAGGATCCATACGTAAAGGACTGGACGACATCTTCAAACTTATCAATACAGCAGACAAGGGAGCCATCTTATTCATCAATCAAGAACAAGCTCCTGAAAACCTCCTTTCACGCATTGAACTTTTAAAAGAAATGCAAAAGGAAGGGAACGACACGACTGCTCCACCAATGAAAATGGATTTTAAAGATTACGGGATAGGTGCACAAATACTACACGATTTAAATATCCAAAAATTAAGGGTAATCAGTAATTCAAAACAAGCCCCGAGAATCGGTATTACGGGTTATGGCATCACCATAGAGGGCTATCAAAACTATTGAGGCTATTCAAAAAACCAAAGTTTTATTGCCATAACGAATAGGGTGAATAACATCGCTAGACGAATCACTCGATCTCCTTTTTTCACCGACCAGCGGCTTGCCCACCAGGCACCAAAAAGAGTCCCCAAAGCCATGAGGGAACCTAATTGCCAGTTTACCGCATCGTTAAAAGCAAATGTGCCAAGTGCAACCGTGGAATATATAAGGACTACCCATACTTTAGTCGCATTTGTTTTTACCAAACTGAGGAAATTTATTCTATTTAAAAACAGCATGATTACGATCCCTATGCCTGCATTGATAAATCCACCGTAGACCCCGATGAAAAAAAATCCTAAAATGGAATACACTAAATAGATTCCATCCAGTCGTTCGGGTAAATTTAGGGCAAGTGCTTTTCTGCGAATTAAAATAAGTAAGCCAACTACCAACATGATGACTGCCAAAATTCGATTGAATAGGGCACCCTCTACTTCCAACGCAATTTGGGCACCAATCAACGCACCTACACTTGCACTTATGCCCAAATAAATTGGGAAGGGAAAAGTATGAACCCCTTTGCTACTGTATCCTAAGGCACCTCCCAACGATTGAACTACGATGGCAATACGGTTGGTTCCATTAGCTAGGGTTGGAGGAAGTCCCAAAAAAATTAAGACGGGAAGTGTAAATAAGGAGCCGCCCCCAGCCAAGGTATTGATGATTCCAGCAAAGAAACCTACAACAACTAACAATATACTCTCAAAAAGGAACTCCATAAATGAAGCATAAAAGTACAAAACTCAACCTCCTAATAAAGGAAAAAGAGAAAGATTAAATATTTCTTAATCAAAAAAAGGAATGTATATTTGCAACCGCTAAGGAGAAATGGCAGAGTGGTCGAATGCGGCAGTCTTGAAAACTGTTGAGGGTCACACCTCCGGGGGTTCGAATCCCTCTTTCTCCGCCATAGCAATCCCTATCACATTTTAAATCAATGTTTTAGGGATTTTTTGTTTTTTTATTGTACGGTATTTGTACGGCTACTCTATTTTAAAAGCTAAAAGTTTTCATCCAGTATTAATCCAAACACAGGGGCATGGGTTTTAGAAAACGGTTTTTCTATTGGAACATGGGGGTGAGATTTGATATGTAATCTATTCTCTATATCTTAGAGGTATTATTAACCATAAATCAATTAAAATGGAAATACTTATCGTTGCAATACTTATATCATCAATCAGCATTTACGGAACTATCACTCTCAGGAGGTTTTACTTCATGCTTGGATACTTTCTTTTTTCATTACTCGCCATTACATCATTAATGCCAACATTTAATGAAGATCCATATCTTACACTAACATCTTTGGCATTATTTATTGTTTTGGCTATCATTTCTTTTCCAGCAAAAAAAAATATTACAGATTATGATATTAATAAGGAAGCTGCGCCGTTAATCAAGTCATTTATGATTAGAACTCTCTTCTCTCTTAGTACTATTAATTTTATAGCTATATTTCTTGTTAAATTCGACACAAATATGCCAGAAGGAATCACTGAAAGCATGAGGATTTATCCTATGATTATGCATGCTGTTTTAGGAGTATTACCCCTTGTAGTGTTGTATAGAATGTCAAAAAAGAAAATAGAAAACTAATCAAATATTTCATACCCCTCCCAAGTGGAGGGTTTTTCTTTTCAATCCATTCTCTATATCTTAGAGGTATTATTAACCATAAATCAATTAAAATGAAAAAATTATTTACGTTTTTACTATTCACTCTCTCAATTAATCTTGTCGCACAAGAAGAGATAGCAGTCGGTTTACATTACGTTACAGTTAATACAGATGATGAGGCTAAACTTATAGATTTAGAAAAAGAAATATTTTCAAAACTTCATAAATACTCAATAGATGCTGGGAAAAAAATTGCATGGGATCTATGGAGACTTGAAAACGATACTGATCCAATGCATACAACTTTTGTTTACGCACATCTACAGCCTTCTTTAGATCAACAAGATTGGGGATGGGATAATCAAAATATATTTTCAAAATCAGAACTTGCTTTAGCTCAAGAGAAATGGTGGAGTTTGGTTGTAAGCCAAAAAACAATTATGACTACCTACAAAGGAGGATTTGCTCCCATAAATGAAAAACCAGTGGAATTTTCTCAGCTAAGTTTCATGAACGTGGATCCAACCAGTCATTATGACTATGAGCAAATGGAATTAAAAAACTTTATGCCTGCTCACAAAGCAAATAAATTAGTTAAAGGTTGGGCACTTCATCGAATTGTGAATCCTCATCCTGAGTCGGAAAATGATTACCTAACAGCCAATTTCTTTGATTCAATGGAGGATATTTATAAGAACACAAATAACGTGGCAAAATTAACCAAGCAACAAAAAGCAGATTATGGTGAAATTTTAAAGCTTAGGTCAATGACAAAAGTTGAAATATTTAAATTAATGCTTTCAGTTAGGTAAATTAAGATCTTAAACGTTTAAGCCCTCCCGAGTGGAGGGTTTTTCTTTTACATCCATTCTCTATATTTTAGAGGTATTATTAATCATAAATCAATTAAAATGAAAACAAATATTTTAAGTTTACTATTTGCTACCCTCGT
>Ga0181597_10001059_pt1 | contig 31085 bp, 22 predicted proteins | sample 041ome_5_FD_148647 | JGI IMG/M metagenome (GOLD analysis project Ga0181597, IMG submission 148647) | Coastal salt marsh microbial communities from the Groves Creek Marsh, Skidaway Island, Georgia - 041403US metaG (spades assembly) | ecosystem: Environmental > Aquatic > Marine > Intertidal zone...
CGAGTTGCCGCGGAAGTGGAAGGACCGTTGGATGAAAATCATTACGTCTTTGATTTCATTGCGCTCCGAGATGGGTTGCAAAAAATCGTCGATGAACTCGATCATCGAGTCTTACTGCCGACAAAACATCCTTCCATCAAAGTCGAGCAACAAGAGGCAGAGATCGAAGCACGATTCGAAGATCGTCGCTGGGTGTTTCCTGTCGAAGATTGCGTCCTGTTGCCCATCGAAAACACGACCGCAGAATTAATTGCACGCTGGATGGCGTACCGTTTTCTTGAGAGTCTCACTCCTGAGCAAAAATCCGCGATGGAGTTCCTCACAATTGAAGTCGAAGAAAACTTCGGCCAATGGGGATCTCTACGAATTAAAGTCGAGTGAGTCGTTCCCTATTATATTTTACTGGGCAGAAGACCGTGACCCCGAAGGTGAGCCGGTGATCGGCATCCCTTGAGGTAAGGGGCGACCGGCAACACGAAGGTTACTTTCGTGAGCGAACTTTTTGAGTTTCTGGTAGGTTTCGAAACTGTCAGGATGAACCCAGAATGTGCAAGTTGTACCGGGTGGTGCCGACCTGATCGCAATCAAATATCGCGATGTCGAACTGGTTGCCTGTGAGACGTTCTCTCGAATGATCGTCTCTTCATCAGGAGTGAGGGCAAACTGCGACAACACGATGCGGATTTGTGAGCTTCCTGTTCGCAATTGGTCAAAATGCGACTGTTGCTCTTTCTCAACGACATATTTCATCACAAATCCATTGAGGGGACCGATCTCGCCTGTGTGGCTGTTGGCTCGAAGTAACCAACTTTGCTTGGTTCTGATGCGGCTTTCCAACTGCTTCAAAAAATCATCCAATGGTACACGAGCCACTGAGTTATTTGAGACGAGAAAATGGATTTCCTGATCTTGCACGAAACTACTGACGGGCGTCATATCATGTCGTAAAACTTCCGCATTCTCGGGAGCAGTCAATTTATTCAGCCGTTGGTATTCAGAATCTGCGTTTTGAAAAAGTGACACCAACTGTTCCGCATCCTGTTGCCGCGATTGGATCGTTTCAATTTTCGCGTCCAACATTTTTTTGGCAGTTTCATATCGAGCTTTAGCATCTCTCAATGCATTATTCACCTTGCTGAGTTTGGCCTGTGCGACTGAATACTCTTCTTCGGCATCTGCAATGGCTCGCTGCTGATCGGTGAGGCCTGTTTTCATGGATGCGATATTGGCAGTCAGTTGTTTCTTTTCCTCGACTTGCCGTTTGTAAATGGCAAACAGTTCAGGATCAGGATCTTGTACCACCTCAATGACAACAGGCTCCACAGGTTCAATCGGTTTCGGTTGTGGCGTCGGTGCAGGACTCCATCGTTGAGCATTCGTAGTCCCGACTATTATTTCAGGAGTTTTGTTTTCGGTGGATATCGGAGGGACGCCATCTTCCGTGGCCGTCTCTTGGAAAATGGGTGCCTGGCTGACACGCATACCGGCGACCACAATCAGGATGATCAGGATCCCGACGATGTTGGCGATGATATCGAGGAACGAATCCGAGCTTATCTCGGCATCCCCTTGTTGTTGTGAACGTCGTCGTGACATGTCAGTTTCGGCTCCCTTCCGAAGTTGGTGCCGATCCTATGTATTGCACATCAGACAACAATCCCTGTTTTTCAAAATATGGTTTGAGCCGTTCGTAATTCTTCTGCCCATTTGGATAGACGTAGAATTTGACCATCGGACGCCAGTAGAACTGTTCGGGAGGAGCCGGCCATTCCTTCACCCGACTTCGTAACTCTTCCACGGTCAGATTCATTAACTGCTGAGTTCCAAAGTTTTGAGGTAATGCAATCGCGTCTCGTTCGTCCACTCGCAAGCCTCGATCCGAAATCGCGACTCGCAATTGTCGTTCAAAGGGCATCTTCTTGATCGGCTGTAATCGACTCGCGGTCCCCTGCCCCGGTTTCCCGGGTTGTCCTGTTGCGCTTGATCCACCCTCTCCGTCGCTTCTCGTTGAGTTGTTCTGGCCCGTCGATTGCTGACTCTTTCCGTTCCCTGTCCCATTGGTAAGTTGTTGCTGTGCACGTTCTTTTAAAATTGGCGTGAGAGCATCTGGAGCACTCGGCGGAAGAGAAGAAAGACGTGGGTCGGACGTTGACTGATTCGTCTTTTCTCCCGGCAGTCTCATTGTATTGGAACGATTGTCGGCTGTTTGCGGATCGGTCCCCTGTTCGGGATCTCCGTCTGAATTTGCAGCATCATTGAGTCGGCTATTCGTTTGGGTACGAGTAAAATCTTGCACTTGAGGACTACCAGCCATGGGGATTCCGGGTTTGATCAGTTTCGGCTCAGCAGGTTTGTCACTCTTTGCTTCGGATCCGTTTTGAAATCCACGGTCCGTGTTTCTCGATGTTCCGTCGTTTCGTACGAAAGATTTCATTTCAGTCTCATCGAGCGGGACTTTTACCAATCCCTGAGAAGTCTGAACGAACTTGAAATTTCGTTCCGGTGCACCAGCTTGAGATTCACGTCTTCCATCACCGGTCTGAGGATTTCCATTCGTTGACGATGAACCATTCAAAGTTCCGCCGATACGATCACCGGAGAGTGAACTACCCGAGAGCGTTTTCTCAAGTTCTTGAGGATCGTAGGTCGGGAAAAGGGCTTGTGCCATGCGAGGGGGAGCGCCACGTTTTTGAATTTCTGCATCCACTGCCACCTGAATGACGTTTTGTGCGACAGGATCGATTTGAGGATACGCGAGCTTCTGGTCTTGATCGACCAGTTCATAGCCGAATCGCTGTTTATAACTTTGCAAGAGCTGCCTCGCACCGTAATAGGCGGGGATCCCATCTGGTCGAACAATAATTAACACGTAGGGGCGGTTGATATCGCCCACATTCTGATCCCGTTCCATCCAATGTTTTTCAGCCGCCAGCACTCCAGAAAGTAATGGGTTATCTGAAACAGAAAAACCGACTAAGTCACGTTCGTTCAATTCGATTCCTTCAGGGACAAAACGAATCGTTCCTCTCGTACATTCGATCAGAATTGGCCGCCGGGTGGTTCCGCTTTGTCCCTCGTAGGGGACAACTTTCAATACATCAGGTGTATTTCGTGGGGCGTTCGCCAACTTTTGATTTTCTGCGCGTTTCGATTGCAGATCTTGCGAAAGCTGAAGAGTCTTCTGTTGTAGCTCGTTCAGTTCTTCTTTGACTTGCTGATCGCGTTTTTCGAGGTCGAGCATCGCGGAAGAGGCATTCTTGAGGATCGTCTCTCGCCTCGAGATTTCCGCTTGCAGCGCCGCCGTTTTATTGCGAATCAGTTTGATGTCTGTGGATGTTCCCGAGTCTGATTCTTGTAGCCGCATGAGTGAACTACGCAGTTGGCTTAATTCCGCCGTCAGGTCGGGGGGAGCCGGCTTTCCTTCTGTCCTGACATAGATCGGCTTAGGTGCCCGTAATGGAGCGGCGGGTGGTTGAGAGTGTTTCCGAGTGGGTAATGCCGTGGCTTGACCCAGTTCAATCGTCCAATTTGGCCACTTTTCCGGAGTGAGTTCTTCTCGGTCCTCTTGCTTGGCAACCGCATCGGTCCTCTTCTTCTCGGCAACGCGCAAGGCATCGTCTCGGATTTGCCTTGTGGTGATGACCAGTAGAACGATCAGTGCTCCCATCGCACACAACAACACCGCCAGAAACGGGAAGAGTGATACGGATGTGTTTTGACGAGCACGACGACTCATGGACGGTTCCAGAATTCAATATTTGGAGTGCAGAAAGCGAAAGACGCTCAGGCAACACGGCTCAGCGATTTTGAGGTCAACAGATGGACGGCTGCATTCAAGTTATGCAGCACTTCTTCCAGTTTATTACTGGCTGTGATTGCCGTCAGATTTTCGTTGAGGCGTTCGCTGACCGAAGACAGAGATTCTTCGCGGTCAAGTAGTTGCGTCAGGAGTTTGGTTTGTTTGATCAATTCTGCTTGATTGTCGGACAACTGATGAGATCCCGACCGCAGTTCTGTCTGCCAAGTCTGAAGAGTCTGTTCCAGTGATTGTCGAATGGCTTGGTTCAGCTGACTTTCCTGCGAGTGAAGAGTGTCGACCCATGATTTTCGCATCCCTTCCAGCGCCTGGGACCACATTTGAACCTGTTCGTTCACCATTCTGCGGGTTTGTTTCAAGAGTTCGTCGGCTGCCTCTTTCTCGGCCTGTACCAACGGGCCCGCGGTCTGACTGTTCGAAGCAGTGATTCGATAGGCGACCTCTTCGATCCCCAAGTCTTCCACTTCACTCAGGATCTGTTGCTCCATACGTTCGACGAGAAACGAAGCAAACACCAAGACCAATGAGAGAGTCAAAGCAAGAGCCGTCGTGTCAAAGGAGACCGACAATCCTCCAACAACTTCTGAGAGTGAGGTTTGTAACTCGGTGAGTGAGATGTTGGCAATCGCCATCGTGATTCCGATCACGGTCCCCAGAAACCCGAGGATCGGAACTGCCCAAGTGACAGTCCGCACTAATGCATAGCTACTATGCAGTTTGTCAGCCGCACGGTCTGCCAGATAACGGATGTGCTCTTCGACGGTTTCCTGGCTTTGCCCCGGTCGTAAATAATGGGCAATATCTCGCATGCGTGTGATGAACCAGGAGTGCTGGAACTGAGCCGGGATCGATTTGATTCGTTGTTTCAGTTCTTCCCCGAATTGGGGGTCTGCCTCGTCAATTTTCTCAAAGAGCTCAAATCGCAACGCGGCTTTTTCTGTTCCGACGGCCATTGCCTTAAAGACAAGAACAGCGATCCCCACAAAGAACAAATAAGTCGTGGCGTATTCCAAAGGGTGGCTACAAAAATATCTTTGAGCCATTTCCTGGTAGCGTGGCAAATACGGAATTGCCGCATAGAAGCCAATCGTGAATGCTCCCCCCCATAAAATGGGTGATTGTGAGATCGTCGCGAGTACGGAAGACTCGTGAGAGTAGGTTTTATTTCGATCAGTCATTCGGGACACTCCTTTGATCCGTCCTAAATTGGGGAGTCATCGCACCGGACCCTCATGAGTCGCAATCGGTACGCACCTTCTCCATGGGAGTTGGGCAGACTCCCCTATCAATCAAATCGGCGTTAAAACTGTTAGATTTGATCTTTTCCTCAAAATCCCCCCATCTGTTCGTCGAACGTGGATTGCCTTAGTTGTGTAAGTGCTTCATTGAGAACAGCTTACGACTTGGGTAAGGATATCCCCGGAAAACCGTTAAAGCTGCCCCTCCTCCTTGAAGCCACGGTTTGAAACTTGAAACGGGTAACTCTCGACTGACTGGAGAATTTTCTGACAAATTCGTATCCTTAACGACTCGATTCTACTCGCGTTCAGGGGGAGTTTTCTCTTTACGCGACAATACCTTGCAACAATTTGAACTGCTCACGAATGCTTCCTGCGGACTGATTCCTCTCCATGGCAGATTCTCGAAGTTCACAATCTGGTAATTATCCTCAGGAACAAGCGGACCGCTTCCGCCAACTGCTTGGATATCTGAACTTCTCGGAAGGAAAGCCGGACAGCAGCTTTCAGGGCCATTTGAGCGAATTGTCGGTGTTCTATACAGATCCATCAGATGGATCGCGGTTGAGGGACCACCTACTGGAATCATTAGCGAGTCTTGAAAAATCTTCCGAAGCATTCTCGAACGCGACACAAGCTCGTCGCGTGATTGAAATCACATTCAACAACCTGTTCCCCGCATATCGAGACTTCCATAAAGATTTGCTGTTTCATGTTCAGGATGTGATGTTCCATCAGCCATTCTTCCTTGCACGCATGTTTGAAGCTGTTCTGTCACAACAAAGGCCTTGGGACGATACCGATCGAATCGTCAAAGGGGCTCTTAACACTCTCAATAATTTTATTGGTTACCGACCGGTCGCTGTTCTTGAGAACGAACAGCAGATGGAACCGTACGAACATGAACGCTACCGACCCGTCCCCATTTATCTCAAGGGAGCCGGTGTTGCTCATGGTCCTTACGAAGAACTGATTGCGGGAACGGTTCAATTCTTTCAGCAGACTCCGCGTGAAATTCTTGCGGAATCCTATTTTGATCTCGATCGTATGGAAGAACTCGCCGTCGATGTGCGGGCCCACGATCATATGCATCCCGTCAATAAGCGTACGAACTATATGTTCGGCGAATGGGACCCGCATCAGATCGATAACAACGGTTTATACACTCGCTTCATTATTCGTAAAATCATTCTTGATGCATTGTTGCACTGGATGGCGGACAACGCCGATATTCCCAGAGAAGAATTGCTCTACGATGCGGCAGCCGTGTTATGCGGCACGGCACTCATGGCCTCATCGATCAGCGGGGCTGGTCCCGATACACATTCCTCCGATGTCTCACTGACCTCCTTATTGCCCAAGGTCGCCCGACAAAGAGATGCCTTTTACGATCGATTGATCGAGCAGGCAGAAGGTGATCGCGAAGAGAGGTTGATGGAAGCCGCCAAAAGGACACAGCAACCTTTCGGGCATGTGCGACAATACCTCAACATGCATCTGGCCCGTTACGGAGCCTCACAGGTTCAGCATCGGCAGATTGCAAATCTGTACGCACGGATGGGCTTTACACAGCAGGCTCGGTATCAGGCAGATGTGATACCTTCGACCTCTGCACGGTTTGAAACCGAGATGGAGTGCCTGGTCACCTCGGCTCATCTGAAGCTCGATGCCGGCAAGCTGGAAGAGGCAGCTGAGCATGCTCATGAGCTGGAAGCATTGCTCCACCGTGGAATTGAATGTGGTGCGTTTGTCGATCCTTGGAACATTCTCGGTTTTCAGGCGCAATTCCCATTATTCACTGCTCGAGAAGATAGTGTTCCCGATCATCGCATCGAAACTCTGCTCTCGCTCATGGAGTCAATATTTGGTGTCTATGCGCGAGTGATGGGAGAAGCCGCCGCGCAGGGGAAATCAGACCTCCAGAGTTCCATTAAGAAAAAGTTCCATGTCCTGGCCCATTTTTGGGATCGGTATGCAACCACCACAATTGATGATTTGCCCCAAGTGTCGGGCAACGAAAGCTACCTGTCGGCATCGCGAGTTTCCAGTGGTCTGCTCGATTGGCGAGATGCAGGCGAAGAAGCGGGAAATGTTTCCTTCTGGCGGACAAAGGTGAGCGAGTTTGAGTCTGCAAAAGCCTACTCGCTGCTGGTGACCGCGTTGATCGGAAAGCAGGATTATGTTGCGGCGATGGCGTTGTGCATTCACTGGATGAGTGAAGCCGACACCATTGGTCTGGAGTCAGGAACACATTCGATTCATGACCAGTTACGCAATTGGGTGAAAACAGTCACCGAACATGCACCGCCGGAAGACCGTTGGTCATTGCTGAGTCGTTTCTTCGATTATATCGAAGTCAACGCAGGCCCTTATTGGGATATTCCCTCAAATCAGGCGCTGGATCTGGACCTCGATCTCGACGATGACGAGGACGATTACGATATTGATAGTCTGCTCGATCCTGATTTTGAAGAGACTTTCCTCGAAGATGATGATGACGAAGATGATGAGGACAATCCGTTCGCCACCGCATTTGGTGACGTTCCTTTCCAGGATTCTGCGGAAGATGGTGTCTCTGGAGAGACCCTCGATGGTGGATATAATCTTGAACCGACGGAATTCGAACTGCTTTATCGGGAACTCGAACCGCATCTGAAGTTTGTGCTTTCCTTGTCTCAGATGTGGCAAATGGCGGCCACCTCTCTGAACGAATCGTTCTCCAGTGGCTCTGATGACTCGTCGACCGAAGATGAGAGTTCTTCGATTGATGAAACGCAACGGGCGACCATTCTCAATTGGTATAGAAAGACCATCGATCTTCAGAAGCAATTGACCCGCCTGCTGGTGGCTGTCTGGGAGCAAGACATCGAAGGGGGACAAGGCGATCACGACTCAAATGTTGAGTACGATATTCAACTTCAGTCTAAATTCCATCTGCTCTATGCGATCATTAATTCCTACGTGAATGCTTATTTTGCTTCTTGGTCACTTCTGTGCCTGATTGGAAAAGAGTCCTCCGCCTTGGCAGAGGATCCCGACGAACGGTTGATGATTGATTACTTCCGAGCGATCTTCCATCGTCAGCCCGAACAGGTCCGAGCACTCACGCCGCGTTTACTGGAACGTCTTCGCAAACTGCCATTGTTGTACGTTCCGTTTGAAAACGGGGGTCAACCGGGACCAGTTCTTGCTGCTCGAAAATTGCAGACATTTCTACGGTTTCTGCTGGCTCAGTTACCTCAAATGGGGCTCGTTTACGAGACGTATGAAGTCCTCTACACAGCTTACCGCATGGAACGTGAGATTCGTCCCGCCGGTCCTCCCGTTACCGAATTCGACCAACTCTTCCGAACTGCAATCAGCAGCACGTTGAAATGCGTCATCTCCTCATCCAATAAATGGAAGTCGGGTCGCTATAGCAATGAAGAACTGACCGACCTTGTTTCGGAAATTGTTGAACATTACCTGGAACTTTGGTTGAAACATTCTCGTTCGATGCGGCTCTCCACTGTGGAAGCGCTGAGCGACGATGAAACAATGAATGAAGTTCGTGAGTTCATCATCAAGTATGGAGCCGAGCTCTTTCACGCCCGGATGCTGTCTCTGGGGAATGTCAGAGCCATTCTGCACAGCGGTATTGATCCTTTCCTTGACCATCTTGAGGAAAATGCCGACCCTTTGCATCCGGTCCGACTGATCGAAGATCTGGAAGAAGGTGTCATCAATCGTGATGATGCGATCGATTATCTGGAGCTGATTTATGGTTCAGTGGTTGATAAGTTCGACCGGTTTCTCGAATACAACTCGACGACAACACACTCAGATTACGGCGAAAAGTTTTTCTGTTTTCTCGACTTTCTGCGGATTGAAGCCGACTACGAACGTGACGCCTGGAAGATGGCGCCGGTTGCGATTGCGCACGAAGTTCTATGTCGTCAGGACAAGCGAGAAGCCGCCTTGATGTGGGAGCATATCTTCCGCTTACGATCGGCTGATATGGCAGAACGGCACATCAAGAAGCTGCGAGAGTTACAAGCCCGTTACGGCATGACTCTCCCCTCTTTGGCCGACCACCTGGAAGAACGATTTGTCAAACCTCTCGCTGTCAACAGAATGTTGGCACTCGTTCCTCGTGCGGTTGATGAAGTTCCTCACGGAGAAGAAGAGTCCGTCGCCTTCCAAGATCTGCGAAGTGAAATTGAAGACTATCTGACAACCAGTGCCGGTTCAGCCGTTGATATTCCATTGTGGTTAAAGACGTTGGAGAAAGAACTCGATCAAATCGCAGATCGGGAACAGGGAGCGGTTTGGAATTCGCCTCAACCAGTCTTTGAATTATCAAACACCGTCATCAATTTGCGTGATATGAAACGACAACTCAAACTTTTGAGTACACCAACACGCCGTAAAAAAAATACGACGAAAAAGAAACCACCAACCTCTTCTTCGGATGCCACCGACGAAGACGAGTGAAACGAGGTTTCAAAACGGCACGGGCAACAAAAACGCATGATGCTCGAACAACGCCAATTTACCGTGTTGGCTGATATCCTGCGTGAAAAACAGCAGGAACGTAAAAGCAATAATCGCAGCAAAGCTCAAGAGCTTCATACTCCATCGTAGCCACCTCCGAGAGCGCGGTTTGTCAGGACGCATCCCCCTTGAGTACGCCCAACCGGTGACAATTCGAGCAGGATAGATGCTGACTAAATAAACCAAGGTTGCCACCCACATGGCATCTTCGGGCAGCAGACGCACCTTCAATAGATAGAGTGGCAACGCTAACGCGAAAGTTAATAACACCGCCAAAAATGCGGCGATGGGGGCATGAGCCCAGATGCGACTGGCGACTTTGCGATTTCCAATCGCCTTCCAACGATTCTCAGATGCGACGTGTGCCTGCAGAAAGGGTAACCATCCAAACACGACGACCAGGCACAGACCACCAATGATCGTTGCGATGATTCGAACTCCTTCAGAGCTATTGGCAGCCGCAAACAATAATGTGGGAGGGGCCAACCACAGAAACGCTCCGGCGAAACCTTTTAATCCCAAGAGGAAATGATGTTTGAATCGAAAGGTATGCAAATACGACCTGAGATGCCGATCCGCTTGTTCCCAGTACGCCCCGGCACGCATCTGTTTCACGAACCACAAGACATTTTTTAACGGTCGAAGAAAGCAACCGAGACTTCCTCCCCGTGCCAACGCAAATGTCAGATGTAATCCCACCAGCACGGAGGCAATATAAGTGGCTCCCTGAAAGAAAAATTGCCGATCACTTCCCGGACTGATGATGGCGACATCACTGGCCACTCCAGCCAGCAATCGCAAGGGAAACATCCACAGCCAGCAGCCCAGAACGATCACTCCAATGCGGGGAGCAACATCGATGAGGTGAAAGGCGTAGCGAAGTCTTCCGGTTCTGGCAACACGTGCCTCTGCTTCCAGTAGATAGCCGAGCACGAAAAAATTTACAATCGGGACGACTGCCAGCACCGCAAGTAACAAGATCAAGCTCAAGACACCGAAGGTGTGACGAATCATCCAGCCAACGGCACGAAATGGTTTTCGGAACGGATGGGGACACGGAGTGAGTTGCCCAAATCCATCATCATCCAGAAAGATATCGACCTCTGTCGGTTCCTCTGCAAAAATGGGAATACCCACCTCGTGCTCAAACGCAGGTGATTCGGAAGGTGTAGGAGGTACGGAGGTCATGCTCATGATTATCACCGGATCGAGGGTCGGAACAATGTTTTTTTGGGGAAGATTACTGTTCGGTACCTTTCTCACGAGCAATTCGTTTCAGGTTTCTTCTCAATTTCGGGGAATCGCTTGAAACCTGCACTGCTTCGATTGGGTAAGCTGTAATAGGGCTCTTTGGTTAAGCTCGGTTTTTAGTTGCTATGGGGTCACAGCTCGATGAAAAAACTTCGCATCATTCTGTCGCCTCTGGTTGTTGTACTCATCATTTCGTTGATGATCGGGATGACCATCAGAACGGGTGTCAACCCTTCGCCCCTGCCCTCTTCCATCCCGGAGGTCGATGATTTTGTAGAAATCGTCGATGCGGCCAATCGTGAGCTCAAGCTGCGACGAGAATCTGCCAGCCTGGGTGAACTACAACCAGCCAACGACCTCACCATTCTCAGGCGACTTTCACTCTCTTTGCACGGCACGATTCCCTCTCTGGAAGAGATTCGTCGATTTGAAGACGCTCAGCAGAGAACATCCAAGTCCGAGGCCGATTTAATCACACGTTGGACGGAACGATTACTTAGAGACAGTCGGTTTTCGGATTACTTTGCAGAGCGATTGGCACGGAGCCTCGTGGGAACCGATGGCGGTCAGTTTATTGTCTATCGTCGCGACCGGTTTGTCGATTGGCTTGGGGAACAACTTGCCGCTCATCGTCCCTGGCATCATATCACTCGTGATGTGATTGCCGATAAAGGTCTCTGGACGGGAAAGCCGGCGGTCAATTTTATCACCGCGGGAATTGCCGGGGATGACTTGGACCACGAGGAACTAACAGGCAAAACTGTTCGAGCATTTTTAGGGCAACGGATCGACTGTGCTCAATGTCACGATCATCCGTTTGATGATTGGAAACAAACTGAATTTGAAGGGCTTGCTGCGTATTATGGGCAGGTGAATCTCACGCTTGTTGGTATCGAGGATAAAACTTCATTGGAATATGAGGTCGAAGACCGCCTTTCCCTGGAAACCCGAAAGGTGTCGCCGGCGGTTCCTTTTGGTCCCGAATGGCTCCCCGAACAAGGTTCTCGCCGAGAAAAACTTGCCGGCTGGATTACTCATGACGACAATCGACGTTTTCGTCGTGCGATTACCAATCGAGTCTGGGCGTTAATGTTTGGAGCCCCTTATTACTCCCATATTTCAGTCGATGATCTCCCCGATCCTCCTGATGAACCTGATTTACTCGATCTCCTTGCCGACGATTTTCAGAAGCACAATTACGATTTGCGTCGTTTGGTCCGTGTGATGACGGCAACGGAATTGTTTCGATCATCGTCGCAATCTTCTGCTCAGACCGAACAGGAATATGAGATCCACAAAGAATACTGGGGTGTCTATCCCATGACCCGATTGAGGCCTGAACAACTCATCGGATCGATGCTGCAATCCTCTTCCATCAAAACCATCGATCAGAATTCGCATCTCCTGTTTCGTGCGATGAGGTTCTTTCGCGAGCAAGATTTTGTCCGCGATTACGGAGACCTCGGCCCTGACGAACTCGATCAGCGATCTGGAACCATCACGCAAGCTCTATTGCGAATGAACGGTAATCTGACGAAGGAATTGATTGAATCAAACCCATTCAATTCCAGCGGTCGAGTCGCCAACTTTTCTGGCAATGACCGAGAGTGTATCGAAAACAGCTATCTGGTTTGCCTCACACGCCGCCCGTCTGCCGAGGAAATGACCTACTTTGAACAGCAGCTTTCAGAACTTAAAGGGCAACAGCGAACACGCGCTGTTATCGATCTCTACTGGAGCCTCTTCAACTCATTGGAGTTCTCATGGAATCACTGAACTTGAATTCAAACGCCATGACACGTCGCGATGTGCTCCGACTCTCTGCGGGGCTCGGGCTTTCCTGTCTGTTGCCGGCTATTGACCTCAAAGCTGCCGACAAGCGTGGCTCTGAACGGCAAAAATCTGTGATTGTTGTCTGGTTGGCGGGCGGCCCCTCGCAGCTGGAGACATGGGACCCACATCCTGGAACCAGCATTGGTGGTCCGACACAAAGCATTTCCACGAAAATTCCCGGCATAGAGATTGCCTCTTTGTTTCCTCAAAGTGCGGAGCAAATCCATCATCTCAATATCATTCGCTCGTTGACATCAAAAGAGGGGGACCACGAACGAGGCACATACATGTTAAAGACCGGTTACCGTCCCGATCCGACAACTTTTCATCCCTCTCTCGGTGCCATTGTCACTCAGCAGGCTCCCAACAAGAAACTCGAAATCCCCCAGCACGTTTCCTTTGGAGACGGTCAATGGCCGGCTCGTGGAGGATACCTCGGCGATCAATATGACGCATTCCGCATTTATGATCCCGGCAACGGTCTGCACAATATGAAGATGCCCGTTGATGAACCCCGGCAAAAACGTCGTCTCGGTAATCTCGAAGTGATATCGCGTGCATTTGAAACAAATCGTCAGCCGGCTGCGAAACAATCGCTCCATCGAAGAACACTCGATGATGCTCTGACAATGATGTCGTCCGAGCAGTTGAAGGCGTTTATCACAGATGACGAACCGGAAGAACTCAAGAAGTCTTACGGTGACTCCCGATTTGGTCGCGGATGTCTGGTTGCGCGCCGTTTGGTTGAGAGTGGAGTCCGTGCCATTGAAGTTTCGATGACCGGCTTTGACACGCATGCCAACAATTACGAAGGGATGCAAACTCAGGCTGAAATCCTCGATCCCGGTCTTTCGACGCTCATTCGTGATCTTAAAGAACGCGATCTCCTCGAATCTACCATCGTGATGTGTCTGGGAGAATTTGGACGAACTCCCAAAATTAACCCCCTCGATGGTCGCGACCACTGGCCAACAGGATTTTCATGTTTAATCGGTGGTGGTGGTTTGAGAAGCGGCGTTGTCATTGGCAAAACCGATCCTACGGGCGAAAAGAAAGATCCCACCGATCCGATCCCTGTCGAGAATCTATTCGCAACAGTGTTGCATCAGTTGGGAATCGATTACGAACAAGAGTTAATCACTCCTATTGGCCGGCCAATGGCACTTGCTCAGGGTGAACTGATTCAGCAACTGATGTGAAGGTGATCCAGGTAGTAATCATGTCATGATGTGCTTAAAAAACTCAGCGCATAAAAAAAGGCACGGCCCTTTCGAGCCGTGCCAGAACTTCTCAGCAGTCAATCAATGATGATCAGAAACGTCCGTCCGAGATGCTGTACCCGGGAGTCCGGGGTTGAGCCGAACGCTCAGCCATTTGAGCCAGCTCCGATCGCGAAGCGAGTCTCAAGGCGGCTTGAATATCCTTATCTCCCGAGTTCAGTTGTCGGCTTTCGAGTTTGAAGTCGTTCACCATCACATCAGGAGTCACGCCGGCTCCTGCCATTTCTCGGTCGTTTGGTGAGTAAAACTTGGCTGTGGTCAATCGCAAGGCTCCCGAAACACTTTGCAGCGGGAAATGCGTCTGCACAGTTCCTTTACCGTAAGACTTGCGTCCCACGATCACACCACGTTGGTTGTCCTGGATCGCTGCTGCGAAGATTTCGGAAGCAGAAGCCGAGTTTTCATCGACCAACACAACCAGTGGCACTTTCCAGGTTTGCGATCGTTTGGCTGATTCGGACATGTTGTCCTGGGCCAATCGTCCGCGAGTTGACACGATCACACCTTGCGGTAAGAACTTGTCAGACAACTCAATCGCTGTGGTCAACAGGCCGCCAGGGTTTCCTCGCAGGTCGAAGACCAGCGATTTCATTCCCGCATTGTGAAGTTTCCACAAAGCGGCATCCATTTCGGCAGACGACTTCTCGGCAAACTTATCCAAGCGAACATAGCCAACGCCGTTGGTGGAATCGAGCATCCGCACTTCGGAAACCGATTGAATTTCCACTCGACGTCGAATCATGCTCACCGCGAACGCTGGTCCTGACGATCGTTTCAGACCCAGACTTAAACGGCTTCCTGAAGGACCACCGATCATATCAACAGCCTGACTGAACGACATTCCGCTCAAAGTACGACCATCAATGTTGACGATGGTGTCTCCCGCTTCCAGACCCGCCTCGTGAGCCGGTCCGTTGGGCAGAACACGCTCGACTTTGATTCCACCTTCGATCGGACTCACTTCGACGCCGATTCCGACCACAGAATCTTCCACAGCGGAAGCAGACGGGCCTTGTCGTACATCATCAGGAACAAAGGCCGAGTATTTGTCCAAGGTATCAGTTGTTCCGAAGATGAACTCCATAGCCACGACTTCCGAAGCTAATCCGAGGTGCTGGCGAGCGATGCTCATGGATTGAGACATCACCTGCTCAGCATCTGAACGTGTTCGGACATTTGTTTGACGAGCCACTCCTATAATAGCTTGTTGAAAAGTTTCGATTCCCGCTTGCGACAATCGCAATCGGTTCGCAGTTTGAAAATCAGCATTTTCTGCAGCAGCAGCCAAATTCCCGAGACTCTTCTCAACACGTTGAGCATAAGTCGTTGGGTTCATGTGTCGTCGGTCAACCATATCGCTGATTTCACGATATAGGGTAACCGCTCGATTCACATCAAGAGTCTGCATGAATCGCATCAACACTGGGTTGCTGTAGCGGAACGAAATGTTCTGCTGTTGCTTTTGGAGTTGTTCGATTTCAGGATCGACTACCGGCATCCGATCCCGAATGGGAGTCGTCGGGTAGGTCGGTATGCTGACGGGGAAGTCAAATCCACCATCGGTTGGAGTATTCCGGGTTGGGTAATCTCGGTTAGGTGTCGGCTGATTGTATCGATTTCGGTCATACTGGTCCCGAGTTGGACGCCTCCTCCCCGAGTCGAAATCCTGAGGCGACCAGCGGTCACCGAAGTCATCGTAAGCGGGTGTCGTGCGAGAAGGGTAACGTGTGTGGTAGCCATCGTTGAGGTAATCGAGATTGTTAGCAGGTGATGTGGAGTTGTAGTTGCCGTCGAGCCCTGGGAAGGGAGTCGTTGAGCCGTAAGGATCCTGGGCTTCCGCAGTGAAAGCAGCTCCCAGCACGACCAGAACAGCAACCATCCATTTTGTCCACACACCCATATTTCGTCCGTTTGAAATTGAGGTCTTCATGATTAAGTCTCCTTGTGTTGAATCTCCGACATCGTTGCCGAAGAGTTTTTTGAAATTGAAAAGTTGAGTTGATTGAGTATTAAAAATTTGTTTCAGCAAACTTTGGGTCAGACGGCCTGAGGCATCATGATGAGGTCAGGGCGAAGCCCCGCGTCTTCATCAGTACAATCCTCTGCCACTTCCATCTTCTCGAAGGGTGCCAATTCGGCTCGAAGGACACGAACATTGCCGGGTGCTTCGATACCAATTTTGACGGCCCCTTTACCTGTCTTGATAACCTTGATCACAACGTCGTCACCGATGCGAATCATTTCGTTACGCTTCCGTGTGAGTACCAACATGTTTCTGTCTCCTTGAAAATCATTTTGTTGTTGTTGTTTACGATGACATTCCATTTCCGGTTCACAAAAACCAAATCAATTTGTCATCACATAGAAACAGTTAATACATGCGGTGTGCCAAAACGGAGACGCTCGAAATAATTTCCGTAAAAACGACGCAAGTGGTTATTGAGTAACACTATGCGTTGTTCGGCAGGATATGCCGGTTGTTCCGGTCTTGTAATTGCTACCAGGTATTGTCGATTTGGAGAGTGTCGCGATTGCAATCCTTGCTATGCGAAGTGTTGTCATAATGATTTCCCATTTTTACAATCTGCCCTTTTCTAGCGGTTATTCGTGGTAATCGAGCCAGAAGCGGCTCAAAGAGGTGAGTTGACCGGTTGAGAGAAAGTGGTCTTCGGCTGAAGTCCGTCTGTTGCGAACAGTTCGTTTCCCTTGAATTCCCAGACAAAACCACTAAACTTATCGATTCTTCCAAGATCACTAACCGGCCTGGTGGCCGCCTCGAAATATCTGGAGTTTGAGAGATGTCACAACAGTGCAGTATCTGCGATAAGAAACCGGGTCGTGGAAACAAAAAAGAAGAACGCGGAAAACCTAAGTATCTCGGCGGAAACGGTCGCAAAACGACTGGTATCACCAAGCGGCAGTTCAAATTGAATCTGCAGAGCATTCGCGTACAAGAAGGGGACAAAGTCGTCCGCAAGCGTGTTTGCACGAGTTGTATTCGTAGTGGAAAGATCCAGAAGGCTGTTGTTCGCATGCCTTTCACTGTTTCGAGTCACTGATTGCTCTCGAATTTCGAGAACAATCTAGCGTCTCTGCTTGGGCCGTAACTCATGCTTAGTGAAGACGACATTCGCAACGTGGCCGACCTGGCCCGTCTTAATCTCTCGGAACAGGAAATCTCCGAGCTCCGTCCGCAGCTTTCCAAGCTCATCGAATACGTTGCCGTGCTGGATGAGGTGAACACGGACGGCATCGAACCGATGGTGCATGCGATCGAACAGACGAATGTCTTTCGAGAGGATGTACGGCGAGATCCCCTACCCCGCGAAGACGCACTTGCGAATGCTCCGAAGACTGATGGGAAATATTTTCTTGTCCCTCAGATCATCGAGCATTGATGTCGTTATACATCCTCTCGATATGTTGTTGCTCATCCAATCAGATTTAATTTGTCAGCGACATCCGTCTCCAGAAACTATTTTGAATCAGGTGTGAAACGTATGTCGATTCTTTCCACCGGGGCTGGTGAGTTACTGGGACAACTCAACAAGGGTGAGATTTCCAGTGTCGAACTGACACAGCTTTGCCTGGACCAAATCTCCGCTCATGATGACCAACTCGGCGCTTTTCTTCATGTCGATCAAGAATTTGCACTCGAACAGGCAAAGTCGGTCGATTTGAAGAGAGCGAGCGGCGAAAATGTTGGTCCGTTAGCCGGAATTCCCGTCGCGGTGAAGGATGTGGTCTGTCAGAAGTGTCAACCATGCACTTGTGGTAGCCAATATCTGAAAGGGTTCATCCCTCCCTACTCAGCCACATCCATTGAGAAACTCCAGGCCGCAGACGCCGTGTTGCTTGGCCGCACAAACATGGATGAGTTTGCGATGGGCTCCTCAACCGAGAATTCCTCCTATCAGAAAACATACAATCCGTGGAATCTTGATTACGCTCCAGGTGGTTCATCTGGAGGATCCGCAGCAGCCGTGGGAGCACGCATGGCTCCGCTTGCTGTGGGAAGCGATACGGGAGGCTCGATTCGTCAACCCGCCAGCTTTTGTGGCATCGTGGGCATGAAGCCAACCTATGGTCGCGTTTCTCGATACGGTCTCGTTGCGTTCGCCAGTTCTCTCGATCAGATTGGTCCCTTCGGCTCCGATATCACCGGGACTGCGGCATTGCTGCAATCGATGATGGGACACGATTCGCTGGACTCCACTTCAATCAACAAGCCGGCTCCAGATCTCTTGACTGATCTTGATAAACCGCTTGACGGGCTCAAAATTGGCATCGTGAAAGAGTTCCAGACTGACGGGATCGACGAAGATGTTCTTAAAGCGACCGAGGAAGCGATTGGTGTTTATCGTTCGTTGGGGGCCGAGATCAAAGAAGTCTCTCTCCCTCATGCTCGCTATGGCGTCGCCACTTACTACATCATTGCTCCTGCGGAAGCCTCGAGTAATCTTTCTCGGTATGACGGGGTTCATTACGGACATCGTGCGGAAGAGTTCAAAGATTTGACAGACATGTACCGCCAAACGCGGGAAGAAGGTTTCGGCCCCGAAGTCAAACGCCGAATCATGATGGGGACTTACACCCTTTCAGCGGGTTACATAGATGCTTACTACGTGAAAGCACTCAAAGTTCGCCGATTGATTCGCGCTGATTATGATAAAGCGTTCGAAGAGGTTGATTTCATTGCTTCACCCGCCTGCCCGACCCCTGCATTCAAGATTGGCGAACTGATTGACGATCCGCTGGCCATGTATCTCTCGGACATGTTCACCCTGGGAGCAAATCTTGCCGGCATTCCGGGAATCAGCATCCCCGCCGGTATTAGCAGTGAAGGCTTGCCAATCGGGTTGCAACTGTTGGGGCCTCCCTTGGAAGAAGCCCGACTATTAAGAGCGGCTAGAATGTTCGAACAAACAACCGACTGGCATCAAAAGATCCCCGAACTGGCTGCTCAATAATGCAGACCGTTAGGCAATTCCGCCCACTTCAGGAAGTTAGCGATGGACTACAAAATCGTCATCGGACTGGAAGTCCATGTTCAATTATTGACGCAAACAAAATTGTTCACCGCCTGCACGACAGCTTTCAATCCTGACGCACCCAATACGCAGACTCAGCCGCTTTGTATCGCCCTGCCCGGCACATTGCCGGTTCTCAACCGCCACGCCTATGAACTGGCGGTGAAGGCGGCGTTGGGGCTTAATTGTTCGATAGCAAAATTCACAAAATGGGATCGCAAGCAATATTTCTATCCCGACTTACCCAAAGGCTACCAGATCAGTCAGTTCGATATGCCGATGAGTTACGACGGTTGGCTCGAAGTCGATGATTCCGACGGGAATAAGAAAAAGATTCGAATTCTGCGAGCCCATCTCGAAGAAGATGCCGGAAAGAACATCCACGATGAAAGCGGGCGTGGTGAAGATAGCAAAGTAGACTTAAACCGCGCGGGAACTCCACTGCTGGAAATCGTTTCCGAACCGGATCTCAATTCTGCTGCGGAAGCACGACAGTATCTCGATGGGTTGCGATTGATTATGCAATATCTGGAAGTTTCCGACTGCAACATGCAGGAAGGTTCACTTCGCTGTGATGCCAACATCAATCTGCACATCACTCAAGAGAATGGTGAGATAGCACCCACTCCATTGGTTGAAGTAAAGAATCTGAACAGTTTCCGAAATGTCGAAGCGGCAATTGAGTATGAGGTAGAGCGACAACTGGAAGAGTTTCAGTTGACTGGACGCAAGTGGGGTGATCCGGGAGTGATGAAGGAAACTCGTGGCTTCGATGCGAATCGAGGGACCACATTTGCTCAACGCGGAAAAGAAGATGCCGCCGATTATCGCTATTTCCCGGATCCGGACCTGGCTCCGGTGACGATGACCGAGGAGCAGATTGATGCGATTCGTAAGACGATGTGCGAGTTACCAGCAGATCGACGAGAACGGATGCAAACTGTCTATGAACTCTCGGATTACGACTGCGATGTGATCATCAATCACTCACCGCAACTCTCTGACTATTTTGAAGAGACGGCGAAGATTTCCGGTGATGGAAAACAAGCTGCCAACTGGGTCACTCAAGATCTTCTGCGTGAACTGAATGATCGAGAGATTACTCTCGAAGAATTTCCGATTCGTCCAGATGTCCTCGGCGCAATGCTGAAGAAGATTGTCGACGGTGACCTTACTGTGAAAAGTGGACGTGAAGTCTTCGGAATCTTGCTTGCTGAAGGTCTCGACGGGAAAGAGCTTTCTCCTGCCGATGTGGATCGGGTCATCAACGACAAAGGTCTCGCCGTCGTCAAAGATACGGGAGCCATTGAAGCCACGATTCGGGAAGTCCTTGCTCGCGAGCAGAATGCCAAATCAGTCGAAGATCTCAAAGGTGGCAAACAACAGGCAGCCGGACCATTGATTGGTCAAGTGATGAAGGAAGTCAAAGGTGCCGATGCCAAAATGGTCCGAGAAATGATCCTGGAGATTGTCCAGAAATTATGACGGACGAGGATCGCAACAAATGGGACGAAAAGTACGCCGCAAGATCGACCGACTCTTTCCCCATTCCCGACGACTGGTTACTCAAAAGCGTTGAAGGTCTGGTGCCGGGGCGTGCACTCGAACTTGCTTGCGGACTTGGTCAGAACGCGATGGCGTTGGCAGAACTTGGTTGGCAGGTAGACGCGATCGATATCTCGCGCAACGGTTTGGATTTAGCAGCAGCACACGCAGCTTCTCGAAATCTCGATATCAACTGGATCTGTGCTGACTTGGATCACTGGGTTCCCGATGAGCAATATGACCTCATCGTGTTATTTCGATTTCTTGATTGGGAAGCCATTCCGTCGATTGTCAAAAAATGTCTGAAAACTGATGGTCTCTTCTGCTACGAGACATTTTCCCATAGCCAAATGGACCGTGCAGATAATCATTTGAAGAATTCCAAATTCACGATTAAAAACGATGATTTCAGCCGTTATTTCCCATTTTTGTCCATTGAATGCTGCGAATATCGAAAACTCGTCGATCGTGATGTCGCCAGATTTCTCGGAAGAGCCAAGTCGATCTGATTGTATGTACACAAAGAAATGCCCTAGCGACCGTTGAATGAGGAGTATCCCGCTTTTAGAATGAACTCTTCACACAATTCCACTCTTTGATTTCTTCAAGCATCTTCGTAACGGCTTCCCTCTGTTGCCTTTTGAAAGGCGTTGGTATGGCAATTTGCATCGGGCAACTGGCTCATTCAAGCCGACTTTGCGCGATCGTAATTTGCGGATCTTACCTATTCTGTTTTAACGCAGAGGCTCATTCACAAGAGGAACTACCCTCTGAAAAAGTTCCGCCTCCTCCGGTCAATTCCAAATCCGAACCGAAGTCGGTCACCGTTCAAAAAGTTCCCACGACTCCACTCAGTCAACCTCTTGATCTCAGCAAGTTTCCGACGGGTTGGGTGCAGTACACGGCTGATAAAAAAGTCCCAGTGAATCAGGTTTGGAAAGTGACTCCCGCAGGCGAAAATTCGGAAGCAATCCTGATGTGTACCGGAGAGCCTCACGGCTACCTGAGAACTGAGAAAAAATATCAGGACTTTGAATGTACCTTGGAGTGGCGTTTTCCCAATGATCCCAATGGAAACAGCGGCGTTCTGATTCACACCGGGAACGAAGACAAAATCTGGCCCAATTCCATTCAGGTTCAACTTCATGGAGCGACAACCGGCAGCATTTTTCCGTTGGGAAGTGCAATGTCTGCCAATAATCTGCAAGTGCGCGACCTGACGCTCTCTCCTCAACAATGGAATAAGCTGGGGATTAAAAGCCAAAGCGGTCGCATCACTGTTTCCGTCAATGATCGTCTGCTGGGTGAAATTACGGGATGTACGCCCACAGCGGGTAGTATTTCATTGCAGAGCGAAGGGGCGGAAATCCATTTTCGAAAAATTCAGATTCGCGAACTGACTGTGACCGAAACTACCACTGTGACTGGCGATGGTCGTACTGTCATTATTCGCAAGAAGCGTGATGACGATAATGATGACGACGATGGGGAAAACGATTCCTGATCGTTCATGACCCATCCCCATCACATGATCAGATTTGGGGAACCTGTTGAGTTAAACAGTGAAACGCGCCCAATCCCCAAACAATGTCGGTGCAGTCGATGCCGATCACTTCACGAGTGGGAAAGCAGTCCTGTAAGATCTCTTTCGCTTGTTCGTCTCGTTGATGATTGAACGTCGGAACGAGTACAACTTTATTCGCGATATAGAAGTTCGCATAGCTGGCGGGTAACCGTTGGCCGTTATGAATAACGGCAGGTGGCATTGGTAACTCTATAATTTCAAACGGGTGACCTGCCGGGTTCACGAACGACTTCAATCGCTCAAGATTTTCTCTCAATGGTATAAAGTTTTCGTCAGCTTCATCAGATTCCACCGCCGTAACAATTTTGTTGGAAGCAACGAACCGTGTGATGTCGTCGATGTGTCCATCGGTATCATCGCCGACAATCCCTTCTCCCAGCCAGTAAACAGTCTCCACTCCTAACATCTGTTCCAAGCGATTTTCGATTTGTTCGCGAGTCAGGTGTGGATTACGGTTGGGATTCAACAGGCACGATTCGGTGGTGAGGAGTAACCCTTCCCCATTGACATCAATCGATCCACCTTCGAGAATCATTCCTCCTTCGTGAAGAGGAATCTGTAATTCAGTTGCCATCTGTTTGGGAATCGTTTGATCAAGATTGAAGTGCGGATACTTCTTCCCCCAGGCGTTGTACTCCCAGTTCACGGCTACTAATGGTGCAGTCGCCAGAGCGTTCTTGGTGATGATCGCTCCATGATCTCGACACCAGGCATCGTTTGTCGGAAACTCGTGAAATACGATTACGCCGTCCGCAACGGCTTCCCGCAGGTATTTTTGAGCCTGTTTCCTCATCTCGGAATCGTTCACATTGATGTGAACGATCTCGGAACGTGACAAAGCCGCCACCATCTCAGCATATTGGGGCCACACCTTTTCAATTTTACCGGGCCAACTTTTCTCATTATGAGGCCAGCTCAACCAAGTTGCTTGATGCGGTTCCCATTCTGCCGGCATTCGATAGCCAAGATCTCTCAAGGATTCACTCATCTATGAACCGTTTCGTAATATCGGAATACGCATCAATGCGCCGATCTCGAAGGAAGGGCCAATGGGTGCGACTGACGTCAGACTGGTCGCGATTGATTTCCGCGATCAAGACTTCTTCCTGATCAACCGAGCCTCGTACCAGGATCTGGCCGGTGGGATCAGCCACAAAACTTTGTCCCCAAAATTCAATTCCACCTTCCTCCTCCCCCTCATGCCCAATCCGATTCACCGAGACCACATAACATCCATTCGCGACAGCATGAGATCTCTGGATCAGCTCCCAACTTTCGTGCTGGGCCTCTCCAAATTCTGCTTTTTCTGAAGGATGCCAGCCGATGGCGGTTGGATAAAATAATACTTCCGCTCCACGCAACGCCGTCAAACGAGCCGCTTCGGGATACCACTGATCCCAACAGATGAGAGTTCCCAGTTTTCCGAATTCCGTATCAAATGATTTGAACCCCAAGTCGCCGGGAGTGAAATAAAACTTCTCATAAAAAAGAGGGTCGTCGGGAATGTGCATCTTTCGATACTTGCCGAGATATTCACCGTGGTTATCGAGCATTGCGACTGTGTTGTGATAGAGCCCTTCCGCGCGTTTCTCGAAGAGACTGGCGATCAACACAACTCCTAACTCTTTGGCCAGAGGTGCCAGTGCTTGGGTGGAAGGGCCGGGAATAGGCTCCGCCAGATCAAAGTGTCGATGGTCTTCGGTCTGACAAAAATAGAGAGAGCCGAACAATTCGGGCAGGCAGACAATCTGGGCTCCTTTGTCTGCCGCTTCCCTTGTTAATTCGATGGCACGATGGAGATTTCGTTCGGTGTCAGAGGTACACCTCATCTGCACCAAACCAATTTTGATACGCCGAGAAGACGACATCACATTCCTTTCAATGGTCACGCAATTCTTTCTACTCTGTAATTATCATACCGAACACCCCTGAGGAAAAGGAGTTAGAGAGATTGCAAACTTGAAATCGTCTGCGATCATCATGCTGAATTTGCTTGTGTCGGAGCGTTGATCTCGATATTCTAATTAATCGTAAAGTCTGAAGGATTCCGAAGTTCTGGTGACGGAACACCCATCGATGTCAGAAGTCTCAATGTTGCAGGAAATCTGGACCGAATATCGCACCGACATCGATGCGGCATTGGAATTGTACTTGGATCTCGGACCAAATTGCCCTGAGAAACTCCAGGAAGCGATGCAGTACTCGCTGATGGCGGGTGGAAAACGATTGAGACCAGTTCTGGTACTGCTTGCCTGTGAAGCATGCGGGGGAAAAGCGGTTGACGCCCTTCCGGCAGCATGTGCGATTGAGATGATCCACACTTATTCGTTGATCCACGATGATCTTCCCGCCATGGACGATGATGATCTTCGCCGCGGCAAACCTACCAATCATAAACAATTTGGTGAAGCGATGGCTGTTCTGGCAGGCGATGCTTTACTTACGTTGGCTTTTCAGATTATCGCACAAGATGTTCAGCCGCAAGATGTTGCAGCGGCTTGCTGTGCAGATTTAGCCGGTGCTGCCGGTGCTGCCGGCATGGTTGCTGGTCAGGTTGCCGATTTGGAGGCAGAAGACTCGGGGATCAAAGATATTCAACATCTGGAAGGAATTCACCGTAGGAAGACGGGAAGACTTCTGAGTTGTGCCCTCTCATTGGGAGCTCGGATCGCGAAAGCGGACTGGGAATTGCGAAATCATCTTGTTGAGTATGGTAAGTCTGTTGGATTAGCCTTCCAAATTGCGGATGATTTACTAGACGTTTCGGGTGATTCCGAGACAATCGGGAAGCAGACACAAAAGGACGCCGGTCACGGTAAGCTCACTTACCCCGCATTATTGGGGATTGAGGAAAGCCGCGATAAGGCAAAACAATTGATACAGGATGCTCACGCACGATTGAAGCCACTGGGTGAACGGGGCCAGCGTCTGGCCGCCCTTGCAGACTTCATTATCGACCGTGATCATTGAATTGTGAGATTCGTATGACATTCAAACACCTCCCGCAAATTAGTTCTCCTCGTGATCTGGAAGGCTACTCTGACTCTCAGTTAGAGGAAGTCGCTTCTGAGATGCGAGAGGCTCTATGTAATATTGTCTCGGATCGCTCCGCCCATTTTGCCAGCAATCTTGGCGTTGTCGAACTCTGTCTTGCTTTGCATTTGACATTCGATTTCACCAAAGATCGTTTGATCTGGGATACCGGCCACCAAATCTACCCTCACAAATTAATCACCGGTCGATTCGACGAAATTCAGTCGATTCGCAACAAGGGTGGATTGATGGGTTATCCCAACCCTCAAGAAAGTGAATACGACTTGTTTGTGACCGGGCACGCTGGCTCCAGTGTCTCGACAGTTTTGGGACTCAAAGCAGGGGATGACATTGTGCATCCCGACGAAGGACGCAAAGCGGTCGCCGTCATTGGTGATGGTGCGCTTCCCTCAGGCGTCGTCTTTGAGGCGTTCAATAACGCCGCCGGTCTCAACAAAGACATGTTGGTCATTCTGAACGACAACAAGATGGGGATTTGTCCCCGCGTGGGTGGATTGGCCGAATACCTCGACAAAGCGCGAACCGCTCCCTTCTACAATGGACTGAAAAAAGATATCTCCTGGTTGCTCAACAAAGTCCCCCTTGTGGGCGAACCAGTCGAGAATGTGCTTTCCAATTTCAAAGATGCCCTCAAAGGATTTCTGCATGGCGGGATGCTCTTTGAAGAACTCGGCTTCCGCTACATTGGGCCGGTGGATGGTCATGATCTGAAAGCTCTTCGTCGTTATCTGGAAATGGTGAAAGAGATCGAAGGCCCGGTCTTGCTTCACGTGTTGACAGAAAAGGGACATGGATTTCAACCTGCGTGTGAAGACCCGGTGCAATTCCATGCTCCCCCTCCTTTCGCGCGGAACGAAGAAAACGAAATCGTTGAGATCAAGAAAAGTCAATCGCGGGCCTATACCCATGCCATCGCCGATTCCATCTATGATGTGATGTCTCGCAACAACAAGGTGGCCGTCATGACGGCTGCAATGTGTGCTGGTAATGGTTTACAGAAGATCCGTGCCGATTTCGTAGATCGATTTTTCGATGTGGGAATCTGCGAAGGTCATGCAGTCGCCTTCGCGGGTGGAATGGCCAAAGCGGGCGGAGTTCCCATCGTCGATATTTACAGTACATTTCTGCAACGTAGTTTTGACCATATCTTTCAGGAAGTGGCTCTCCAAAACTTACCAGTTGTCTTCTGTCTGGATCGAGCTGGATTATGTGGCCCTGATGGACCGACCCATCACGGAGTCTTCGACCTCTCTTACATGCGGGTCTTCCCGAACATGACGATCATGGCTCCTGGAGATGAACAGGATGTGGCACCGATGCTCGATTTTGCCATCGAGCACGGTGCGCCGATCTCGATGCGATACCCCAAGACAAATCTTGAAAAGGTGACTCGGGAGGAATCTCCCATCGAATATGGGAAGGCCGAGGTCTATTCATTCGGAGAAGATGGAAACTTTCTGGCCATTGGTGCGATGTTCCCTCGCTGTGTCCTGGCTGCTGAAAAGCTAAAAGAACAAGGCCTTGATGTCGGCGTCGTGAACGCTCGCTTCGTCAAGCCTCTCGATAGTCAAGTCGTAAAGAGAGCATTGGAACACGACCGCTTTCTGATCACGGTTGAAGAAAACACGTTGCAAGGCGGATTTGGTTCGGCTGTGCTCGAAGAGATTGCTCAAATGGGGCTCAACAGTCAACGTGTCCGATGTGTCGGAATTCCCGATCAGTTCGTGGAACATGGTGATCGCGAAGAATTACTTGCCGATCTTGGAATGGACGTCGATGGACTGGTCGCGACGGCACAATCAATCGCCGAACGAGATGAGTCTCTCATCTAGCGTTTGAATGTTAACCGTGATTGGCTCAGGGTATTCCACAAGCCAGTTCCAATCCCAGTTGGCATCCCTTTAAGTAGTTTTCGATGACAACGACCTCATTGACTGTGTGGACGTTTTTCTCGCCACAACCTAATGTCACAGTCGGTAGACCTCTGCCCGAGAGGAAGTTTGCATCCAGCCCGCCGTTTCCTACGACAAGAGTCGGTTTTAGTCCCAGTGATTCAATCGCCTGTTCGGCGGATTGGACAACGGGCTCTTGCCTGTCGAGTAAAAAGGCTGGGTATTTCAAATCCCATTCAAAATCGATGGATCCTTTTTTGCCCGCAACATTTTTCATTTTCTTTGCGGCTCGGACGAATGCTTTTTCAACCTCTTTCAAGATCTTCTGTCGAAAAGATTCCACGTGACTTCTAACCTCGCCGTGAATGACACAGCAATCGGTGACCACATTAGTTGCGTCCCCTCCCTGGATGATTCCCAGATTGCAGGTTCCTCGTTGTTTTCCTTTGACGACCAGTCCATGCCAGCCGTTATCGATCAGGTCTGCGATTGCGATTGAGGCGGTCCCAATTGCAGAGACACCATCCTCTGGATGAACGCCTGCGTGAGAAGCGATGCCGTTCACAGTGATTTTTACATTATAGGCTCCAGTGGCTCCGATACAGATTTCATCGGCAGCTCCTCCATCCCAATTGTAACAAAGCTTTGGTTGTCCCAGGTCTCGGAGACTCACATGGCGGGCTCCCACCAACCCAACTTCTTCTTGTACGGGCCAATAGAATGTCAGCGGGGGATGTGGGAGTTTTTTTTTGAGAATCGTGAGTAATGTATTCAGGACTACTGAAGCCCCAGCTCGGTCATCACCTCCCAATGCGGTCTGAGAGTCTTTGGGGCGTATGACATCGCCATCTCGAATCGGACGTGCACCCTCGCAAAGAGGGACTGTGTCAATGTGGGCCATGAGCATCCGCCGAGGAGCACGAAATGTTCCCGGCAACTTAATGATCAAGTTACCACAATTCCCGCCGTACGGACTCTTCTTATAAACTTTGTCTTCTTTAATCTGAGAACTCGTCACGCCGGCAGCCTTCGCTTTTTCACAAATCAAATCGGCAATGGCGCGTTCTTCACCGCTCTTTCCCGGCACAGCCAGCAGATCCATCAACAGAGACAATGCCGTCTTTTCGTTGAATTCCGAATTCATCGTAGTTTTCTCCACAGTCAGTGATTTGTGAAATCAAACGAATTAACTCATACCAGGCGCATTAAAATGGGAGGAGCGAATCTCGCTTCCTCCCGATCATGTCTCTCAATTATGAGCCCGCGTCACTTGACGGTATAAGTCCCTTTTTTGGAGTCCAGCACAAACTCTTCTGTGTGATATAGGCATTGGTAAAGAACATTTTTGAAGTTCTTGCTTTTGCTCTTGTAACCTGCCTTTTTCACAGCATCCATGACCTCTTGTAAAGATAATCCCTTTTTAGTGTTCTTCAACGCTTCTCGCACATAATCTTTAAGAGGCTTGGAGTTCTTGGCGCGACGGCGACGAACGGTCTTCTTTTTGCCTGTAGAACCACTACCGGCAGGTCGGCCTCGTCGTCCACTCCCCTTGCCTTTTCCTTCCAATACAGCAATCTCTTGCGTCACACCATCAAGGTCTTTTTGTAAGGAGGACTGTTTTTTCTTGAGCTCATCGAGGCGTTTCTTTTGATCTCGTAACATTGCTTCGAGTTCAGCCAACGACATGTTGGATGCTTTTGCCATAATTGGATGTCCTTATAAATTCATTTTGGGAGATGAAACTATTGTGAGATGAATGTCGGGAATCACAAAATATCTCTTTATAAGAACACAATAGTCGTCGTTATAAAGACTTTCAACTCACCAGCAGTGATGTTGACGTTTCTAAATGGGATCATATATTGAGTCGAGATATATGCGTATAGTTGAGTTGGCCATCTCAGCATCTCTTTAGCGATTGAATTGCAACCATTTCTTAAAGAGGCTGGCCACAAACGGAGTGAGCCGAGTTCGACTGTACTGATCACCCAGTTTACGAATGGCCTCGGATTGTGTTGGATAGGGGTGAATCGTGCTCCCGATTCCCCCTAAGCCAATCCCATGATTCATGGCAAGGGTGATTTCGGAAATCAAATCGCCTGCATGTGCTGCGACGATCGTCGCTCCCAGGATCTTGTCTTTCCCTCGTTTTACATGGATTTTTACAAACCCTTCCGTCTCACCGTCCAGAATCGCACGATCAACACCGGACAAATCTTGCTGATACGTATCGATTTGGATTCTCTGTTCGTGCGCTTCCTGCTCGCTCAATCCAACATGAGCGATTTCGGGTTCGGTGTATGTGCACCAGGGAATCACTAAGGAACTGGCTTTTGTTCGTCCTAAAAAGAGTGAATTTCGAATGACAATTCGAGCAAGAAAATCGGCTGTGTGCGTAAACTTATAAGGAAAGCAGATATCTCCGGCGGCGTAGATCTTCTTATTTGTTGTTTGCAGATAATCGTTGACTGTGACCCCATTCCGCTCATGATAATCGACCCCTACCTTTTCCAGATTCATGCCCTCAATATTTGGTTGCCGTCCGATACTCAAGAGCACTTCGTCGAAACTTTCTTCGCGAGTCTCTCCGTTGATTTCATAAATGATCGTTTTTTCTGTTCCAGTTTGCTTTAACTCTTTGACTGTTGACGAAAGGCGTAGCTGGACTCCATCCCGAATTAATGAGTTTTGGAGAATCTCTGCGGCTGATGCGTCTTCGCGACTCAAGATGTGGTCGGCCTTTTCCAATAGAGTCACTTCAGAACCAAAACGTGCAAATGTTTGTGCCAATTCCGCCCCAATCGGACCTCCACCGATCACGCCCATTCGTGGAGGTAGTTCGGTCAGTGAGAAGATATTTTCATTCGTGAGGTAATTCACTTGATCGATGCCCGGTATCGGGATTTGTGCAGCGCGGGCTCCTGTCGCTATGACTGCTTTCTGGAAGTTCAATTTGGTTCCAGCCACATCAATCGTGTTCGAATCTGCAAAGCTCCCCTGTCCCAAAAAAACATCCACTCCCAGATCTGTGAATCGCTGTGCAGAATCGTGATGGCTGATTTTGGCACGCAGTTTTCTCATACGTTCCATGGCCGATGAGAAGTCGAGAGTCGGTTCTCCATTCAAGCGAACTCCAAATTTGTCAGAGCGTTCTACATGAGCAAACGCTTTCGCGGCTGAGATCATCCCTTTTGAGGGGACACAGCCGTAATTCAAACAATCGCCCCCCATTAATGATTTCTCGATCAGAGCGACTTTGGCTCCCATCCCCGCAGCACCGACCGCGCATACGAGTCCCGCCGTCCCTGCTCCAATAACGACCAGGTTATACCGCCCTTCAGGAACAGGATTCTTCCAGTCAGATGGATGAACCTGATTCAACAGTTCAAGATTGTATTTGTCTTGAGGTTCCACAGTGATTTCAGACACGGCTATACCTTTACTCTGCATTTGAATCGTTCGATTGTATGGGTGTCTTGCGATAGAACTTCATAAAGAATTTCAAAGCGACCGGGAACAATCCCAAGGCAATCAGGGCCAAGAACAAATTTGCGAGATTTAATTCGCTTCCCGAGTTCGTCAGTAGTCCACTCACGCCATGTTCTGCAATAACAGCTTGAATAGTGGCGATCTCTGGAAAACTACTCCCAGCATAAGTGAAAACCGCTGTTCCCGGTAACATTCCCAACTGACTCACCCACCAGAAAGTCGCCGTGCGGATGGGCGTGAGTCCCATCACCAAATTGATTACAAAAAATGGAACAGCGGGAATCAGTCGCAAGGTGAACAGGTACGCCGCCCCTTCTTTTTTGAGAGATTCATTGAATATTATAAGCCGATTTCCAAACTGATTCTGGATTGAGTCTCTCAGAAAATAGCGACTGATGAGAAAGGCGAATGATGCGCCGGTCGTCGAAGCAAAGCTGACAAGTACAAGAGCGGGAAGAAAGCCAAAAAACCACCCGAACAATATCGTCAACACAGCAGCGCCGGGCAGTGACAATCCAGTGACACCTACGTAAATCAG
>Ga0181597_10001065_pt1 | contig 30979 bp, 44 predicted proteins | sample 041ome_5_FD_148647 | JGI IMG/M metagenome (GOLD analysis project Ga0181597, IMG submission 148647) | Coastal salt marsh microbial communities from the Groves Creek Marsh, Skidaway Island, Georgia - 041403US metaG (spades assembly) | ecosystem: Environmental > Aquatic > Marine > Intertidal zone...
GATCGGCAAGAAAAAGAAGAACGGCAAAGAAGTGCCTAACTGTGTACCAAAAGAGGAAACTGAAGTGAAAGAAGCAAAGGAATATTTTCTGACTGGTCTTGATTACAAAGGCACAAAGCACACATATAAGCGCCGTGGTCCTAAAATGACTGATCCTATTGTTGTCTATATTGACGGCAAAGAGTGGAAAACATTTAAGTCAATGCCTCTCGCAAAGAAAGAAACGTTGAACTATATTAAAGGCATGAAAGAAGAAGTCGAGCAGGTTACTGAAGCTACCTCTATCAGAGTAGATATTCCTTACTTTGATGATGAACCAGCACGAGCCAAAAAGGTTCAAAGAAAACATCGTGTCAAGGTAGTTGACAAAGGTAGAGATTATCAAATCACTGGTGATAAAAAGAACATTGTTAAGTTCTTGATGGACAAAGATACTTTAGAATGGCGTAAAGATGAAATTGAAGATGAATTTCCAGAACTTTTCGAATCAGTCGAGCAGACAGATGAAGCAAAGAATTATAATGCAGAGATTCGGCGTCAAAAAAATATTGCTTCTAAGCAACGTGGAAAGATGAGCAAAGCAACGTCTCGTGCTGATATGGTTGCCGCTATGAATCGTCATATGAAAGCGAAAAAGAACCAGAAGTCGTTGACTCGTGCCCAAGCACATATGGAAGAAGTCCAACTTTCAGAGAAATACGAAGTCGTTAATGTAAAAACAATCAATGACTCTGGCGAAGACAAAGCAATCAGCTATGGTCGAAGAAAAGGCTATAAAGACGCTGGTGTCATTGGAGATTCTCCCATCAAAGCAATGGTTCTGTTTCATCTAAAGCCTGCAGACAAGAAAGACCTTAAAGGTGCTAACATTAAAGCAGGCGAGCAAGTGTTCCGCTATGCTACTCGCTCAACAGTTTCTGGTGATATCTTCCCGCTGATTAAAGTCAATCTCAGCAAAGGCATGGTTTACTATCTCACACAAGAATCATCTTCAGGCGATATCGATGAAGTTAAATTCGAAACGCGCGGAGCTAAGTTGAAGTTTGCTCGCATGGTCTCTGGTGTTGCAGAGTCAGTTGAACTGTCTGAAAAGTCTGTATCACAAGCACAACAGAAAATGATGGGCATGGCGCTTGCATATAAGCGCGGTGAAATGGATAATGCTTCCGATGAAGTTAAGAAACTTGCGAAGTCGATGTCCGAAAAAGATTTAGAGGATTTCGCAAAAACTAAACATAAGGGGCTACCTATGAAAAAAGTAGATGAAGCAAAAGTGGACGGAGTTGAGAAGGGTTCACTTGAAGGCGATCAACATATGTGCGCGACAAAGATCATGCACAACGAGTGGAACGAAGGCACTCCACTGACTGGCGAACACGCTGTACCAGATGAGAACGGTCATGTCTCTTGGTACAAAGTAATGTTCGAACATGGCATTGAAACTGTACACGTTGATGATGAGAGTGTAACAGTATTGATGCAAGAAGGTCATGGTAGTCATAAGAAAATGAAGAAGGAATCTTTCCTATCGTTCAGTGATTATATTTCTGAGAAAAAGAAACTATCACCTGCTCAGTTAAAGCACATGGACGTTGACGATGATAACGACATTGACGGCGAAGACCTTGCTAAAATTAGAGCAAAAAAGAAATAGGAAACTAGAATGTCATCGTTTGCTGATTTAAAGAAAAAGGCTAAACAGGTAGCAAACTTGCCGCCTGTGACTGCTGGTTCTGAAAAGAGTGAAGACGGACCTAAGATCAGTAAGAAAAAATCTTTTGCTGATTTAAAGAAACAGGTCAGACAAGAAGTGGAAACACCAGCGCCTGTTGAAAAACCAAAGATCAGTAATGATATAAATACAAGAGAATTTGATTCTAAAAAAACTTATCTCGTGGTTAATGGTAAACCAAAAGAGATTAGTAAAAAATCAAAATATTTACTAGACATGTTAATCATAGAAGAGGATAACTAAAATGGCACTATGGGGTTTAACAGACGCTTCGGGGTCAGCACCTAAATATACCACGACTGCCGCTAACGGTAACACTGGTTCACAAGACTTCGGTACTGTTGTCTTTGGTGTTGATGAAAATGAATCACGGGCGGCTAGAAGCGATGGAAAAGGTTCTGTTGCTCCTGGTTGGGTACGCAAAGTAACTGGTTCTGGCGGTCGCGCTGGTCGAGTGACACACGAAACATTGGTGGCAATGTCAAGTCAAGGCGGCATTTCAACTGACGCTGAAGACGTAGCATTCCCTGATCTGAATATTGTAGTGTCTTCACAGCCAGCGGCAGTTTCAGTAACATCTCCCGCAGACGCAGTATTCACAGTGACGGCAGCTACAGTTCCAACAGGCGGAACAATCAGCTATCAGTGGCAAGTTTCTACTGATAGTGGTAGCACCTGGGCAAGTACAGTTGATGCAGACGGCACTAGTGCTACGTTGACAGTAATATCTACTGACGCTGAATACGTAACTGCGAATCAGTTCCGAGTAGTGATGACTGCAACGGGCGCAGATAGTGTAACATCTTCAGCCGCTGAATTGACTGTTGCTTAATCAATAATACCCCACACGCCTCTACTTACAAAGTATGCGCACCACGTGGGGTTTACTCTTTAGGTAGATAATGAAAATACTGAATGAGAATAATTTTTTGTTATATGCCGCCGCTAACTATACTAATAATGTGAAGTATGATATCGATGAATTCAATGAAGATTTGAATCGATTTAAGTATATAAAAAGATTGTTCTCGCGTTATACTGAGAACAAAGACTTAAAAGAAAGATTGATATTGAATCATATATTGACACTGTATAATGTATTTGAAACGAAAGCATTAACAAGAATGCTTTTCTTTAGAGTGAACGAATGTCACTGGCCACACTTAAAAACGTTCTTAATATTTTTAGGTAAAATGCCAGACAAGATTGACGCTTTAGATGCACACGGCGACATAATAAGCTCAGAGATATCAGTCGATTTGTTCATTGCAAACAGACTAAGGGAACTATAATGGCTAAAGGCGTTATTGACATATTCAACATCTACCAGTTTCTAAAGAGGCTGGTGTCACCATTTAAAAACTGGGACGCTTATAAGCTAGGTGTAATTGATGCTGATGGTAAAGTAATTTTGCCTAAAGATGAAAGAACAACAGAACAAGACAGATCATGGGGCTATTACGATAGACTTCTCGCGAATCTTAAAAAACTGCTAGGCAAGATTCCTGGCGGTAAAACAAGAATTGCATCGTTTGCCGCGGCACTGCTTCTGTTGAGAGAAGAGAATTTAGATCCAGATGATTTAGATTATCTGGAAGAATGTCTGCATGATTATATGAATCATGTTGATATGCTCATGGAAGAAGTACCAACAAATATAGCAGGCAGTGGCTCAGTCGCTGGCATTGGTGTAGGCGATGACGGTGAGCCAGGAATTAAAAAGAAGAGAAAGACAAAGCCGCTGACTAGACACTACATCGAAGTGAATGGTGTGAGGAAAAGGCAGGTACGTGGCTAGATTATATGTATTAGGTTTCATTCTGTTATTGTTAAGTGGTATTGTTGGTGGTGCGTACTATTATTATACAGATACACAGAGCAGAATTGCAACACTTACGAAAAAGAATTTAGCGTTAGAACTAGCGGCACAAGAATGTACTGATACGCTGGATCAAGTACAACAAAATTATTCTGAGATAAGAAGAAATTTGACAGCGTTACAAGCAGAGCTAAATAAATCTGAGACATATAGAAGTGAATTGCAAGATAAGTTAAGAAGACACGACTTAACGAGACTCACACTAGAGAAGCCAGGACTAATAGAAAGAAGAGTTAATGATGCAACTAAAAAAATATTTGAAGATTTGGAATCTGATACTTCTCAGTAGTGTTTTATCTGCGTGTTCGAGTCTTGAAACTGTTGTTGTAAAGACACAATACGTAGAGAAAGAGATACCAATACAGAGCAGACCGAAAGGCGTCAATCTGTATGATGTAAAACTTTATGCTGTAACAAAAGAAAATCTTGAAGAATTTTTAATCAAATATGAAGATGTACATGGTGAAGTGGTATTTTTTGCAATAAGTGTACCAGACTATGAAAATCTGTCGCTGAATGTCAGTGAATTGAAGAGATATATTGATCAGCAAAAAGCCTTAATAGTGTATTATGAAGATAGTATTAGAAATAAAGAGGAACTTCCAGAGACAACCTCGGAAGTAGTCCAGGAAGGACCAATAACTTCATTCAAAAATACACTAGGAATAGGAAAAAATGTCAGCCAATAATTCACCAGTCGAATCGTCATTCAGAAGAGCAATGGACGATAAGCGTCTCGATAGAATAGAGAAGAAGATAGATCAGCTAAGTGACGCGATGATTTCACTCGCTCGTGCTGAAGAGAAACTAATTGCCATCGAAAAAAATAATTTTGCGCAATATGAGCGTATGAATGCGCACTCTATTAAGCTGGATGACATCGAGCAGAGGCTTATTTCTTCAGAAAAATCACTAGCAATCTTTACAAAACTGTACTGGATTGCAGTATCAGTTGCGGGTGCCGCATTAGCCTCACATTTCTTCCAAAATTGATTGACAAGCCATAGGAGATTTGGTATAATCTCAGTGTAATCAATCAATTCTTAGGTAATGTTTATGTGGCTTGATAAGAAATACATTGGCATGATTTCGTCTCGTCTTGAGAAATTCAAGACAGTAAATCAGAAACTCTATAACTTCCGTTGCCCTTTCTGTGGTGACTCTCAAAAGAACAAAAGCAAAGCACGTGGATTCTTCTTCGAGAAAGATCACGGTGGCTATCTCTATCATTGTCATAACTGTAATATTACACTAGGCATAGACAAATTTCTAGAGTCTGTTGACAAAACTTTATTCAAAGAATATGTCATGGAAAAGATGGCATTGAAAGGTGGTACTCGCGTCAAGACTGACGTTGAAGTATTCGCAGACAAAATGAAGAAGCCAACTTTTATTAAGGCAACTGCTCTTAACTCACTCAAGAAAATCTCACAACTCAACTGGGATCATCCTGCTAAAAAGTATGTGTCAGAACGACTCATACCAAATGCATATCATTCTAAACTATTCTATGCGCCTAAGTTCAAGAAGTTTGTCAACTCAGTGTTACCTAATAAGTTCGAGAGTGAAGCAAATGATGAACCAAGATTGATCATACCATTTCTCGATGAAGAGAAGAATTTGTTTGGCTTTCAAGGCAGAGCATTCTCTGATAACTCGATTCGCTATATCACAATCATGCTAGATACTAGTAAGCCGAAGATTTTTAATCTGGACGCATGTGATCGAAATAAAATACACTATATATTTGAAGGGCCAATCGATGCGATGTTTGCTGAGAACTCGCTCGCTATGGCTGGTGGTTCAATCGACTGGAATTATGTGAATGAAAATTCTGTTTTTGTATATGACAATGAACCACGCTCAAAAGAAACCTGTGCTAAAATACAGAAAGTGTGTGATATGAACCACAAAGTGTGCATTTGGCCAGAGAACATAAAATCAAAAGACTTGAATTTGATGATACAAAGAAAAGAAGTGACTGATGTTAACAAGCTCTTATTCGATAATATCTCTTCTGGTCTAGAAGCAAAACTCTGCTATACTGTTTGGAAGAGAGCATGATCGACATACCCATAAAGAAATTTCCAACTCCTTTTAATCAAGACTTTCTTGATAAGTGTTTTCTACAGAAAGACGGATACAATAGACATGGAATAGTTCATGATCTAGAGTTTCTGGATTATCTGAGAGAAAATTATAAGAACATGAAATTTCGTGATGATTATCGCATGTATAACTTATTTCAAACTAGGAGATATCATACACACAGCGATGATAAGTGTGAAAAATATTTTAAAGACTTCAAAGAAAAATATGGTCTTAAAGATATGACACACTACATACTAGAGTACACAGAAGGTTCTTTCGCCAAAGTACATGAAGATAATCTTTCAGAGTTGACTTTAGTTACGTTACTCGACATTGAAGATGGAACAGTCGGCGGCGAAGTAATTACTTATGGCGGAGCATGGATTCCTAAAAAAGAAACACGCGAAAACATGGTGGTAAGTCAAGCTGAATGGTCAAAAATGTCTAAGACTGACAAGGCTGTAAAGTTGACAATGATGCCGTCAGTTGCTAAACTGAATGTTAATGAAACTATATCATATGGCAATAGAGCGCAACATGGTGTAACTCAACTAAGAACAGGCAGAAGATTAGTCCTTGTTCAATGGTGCTACTACAACTTCACCCGTGAAGAAAAAGGAGTTGATTGATTATGAAACTAGTAACAGAATTTTTTTCTAAAGAAAATAAAAGAAAAGCAATCATATACCAAGATGAGTATCACTGGGCAGTCGCTATGTACAATAATGATAAACTTTGGAAAACAGAGTTGATTACAGACCACTCTTTGTGTTATGCTGAAGACTTAGCTGAAAACTTCGTCTTGAAATATGGAGCTTTCAAAGATGAGGTGTAAATGGATTCACTCGAACATACGTTTATCAGTCTTGCTGTAATAGTCATATCATATGCAATAGGATCATCAATAGGTTATGCTAGAGGCGCAAACGATGGCTTTGCCGACGGCGCTGAAAGTGGTATCAGCGCGATATTAGTAAAACTCCACGAATTATATGGAATGCAGTTCAAGGTTGATTTAAAAATAGATACGGAAGAAGATGAAGAACTATGAATATACAGGTAATTAAAAGAAACGGTAAGCGTGAAGAACTTGATCTGGACAAGTTTCACAGAGTAGCACAATTTGCGTGTGAAGACCTAGCGGGTGTTTCTGCTTCTGAGTTGGAAATTAAAACACACCTGCAAGTGTATAACAACATTAAGACTAAAGACATTCAAGAGACATTGATTCGAGCGGCGTCTGATTTGATTTCAGAAGAATCGCCAAACTATCAATATGTCGCTGGTCGTCTTGTCAATTATGCATTGCGCAAAGAAGTCTATGACAACTTCAATCCACTATCGCTTCACAATATTGTGTCTAGAAATGTTAGCACTGGATACTATGATAGCAATCTTCTAGAATTTTATTCTAAAGAAGAATTTATTGAACTGGATGGTCATATCAATCATGACCGCGATTTCAATCTCACGTATGCGGCAATGGAGCAGATGCGTGGCAAATATCTTGTAAAGAATCGTGTTACTGGTGAAATCTTTGAGACACCGCAGATTGCTTACATGTGTATTGCGATGACGTTGTTCTGCAAGTATGAGAAGAGCATACGTATAAAATACGTAAAAGACCTTTACGATTCTCTGAGTCTTTTCTATATCAGTCTACCAACACCTATCATGGCGGGAGTACGAACGCCTCAACGACAATTTTCGTCTTGCGTACTTATCGAGACGGACGATTCACTGGACTCTATCAATGCAACATCTTCGGCAATTGTTAAATACGTTTCTCAAAAAGCTGGTATCGGCATCGGTGCCGGTCGCATCCGTGCTGTTGGTTCTCCTATTAGGAACGGTGACACTTCTCACACTGGCGTTATCCCTTTTTATAAACTGTTCCAGAGTTCTGTTAAGTCCTGTTCACAGGGCGGTGTCAGAGGTGGCGCGGCGACTCTCTACTATCCGATCTGGCACTACGAAGTAGACGATCTACTCGTATTGAAAAACAATAAGGGTACCGAAGAGAACCGTGTTCGCCATCTAGATTACGGCGTACAGTTCAACAAAGTAATGTATGAGCGTCTGCTTTCTGGTGGTGATATCACTCTGTTCTCACCTGGCGATGTGCCTGATCTATATGAGGCTTTCTTTACTGACAATGACAAGTTCCGTGAACTCTATGAGAAATATGAGCGCGCCTATTCGATTCGTAAAAAGACTGTGAAAGCTGTTGAGTTATTCAGTGCATTCGTTCAAGAGCGTAAAGATACTGGTCGTATCTATTTGATGAATGTTGATAACGCGAATGATCATTCTTCATTTGATCCTACAGTAGCACCTATCAAGCAAAGCAATCTATGCTGTGAAATTAATCTACCTACAAAGCCGCTGGATAATATTTCGGATGAAGAAGGCGAGATTAGTCTATGCACACTCGCGGCAATCAATTGGGGTAAGATTCGCAGAGTAGAAGATTTCGAGAAGCCATGTATGCTCGCTGTTCGCTGTCTTGATGCATTGCTCGACTATCAAGATTATCCTGTACTTGCGGCACAGATCAGCACAATGAATCGTAGACCGCTTGGCGTAGGCATCATTAATTTTGCATACTGGCTTGCAAAGAATGGCACAACTTATCAAGATCCAAATCTTGAAATGATTCATCAATATACCGAAGCATGGTCGTACTACTTGATCAAAGCGTCTGTTGATCTTGCCAAAGAGAAAGGCGCTTGTCTGAAATCAGAAGAAACAAAGTACAGCAAAGGTATTCTTCCTATCGATACATACAAGAAAGACGTTGACGAACTAGTCAAGCCTGTGTATAATATGAACTGGGAAGCACTTAGGCTTGATCTGTTAGAGTACGGCATTCGAAACTCGACATTGATGGCTCTAATGCCTGCTGAAACTTCAGCGCAGATCAGTAACAGTACAAACGGCATTGAACCGCCGCGTTCGCTCGTGTCTGTGAAACAATCGAAAGATGGCATATTAAAGCAAGTCGTTCCTGAGTTTCAGCGTCTCAAGAACAAGTATGATTTGCTATGGGATCATAAGTCGCCTGATGGTTACTTGAAGATCATGGCTGTATTGCAGAAGTTTATCGATCAAGGTATTTCTGTCAATACATCCTATAATCCATTACATTATCAAGATGAAAAAATTCCATTGAGTGTACTGATTAAAGATATTCTTAACTTCTACAAATACGGTGGAAAGCAGTTGTACTACAATAACACTTATGATGGTGCAGGTGAAGTTGAAGATAAAACTACTACGCCACTGTCTAGCACTGACTCTCAAGATGATTGTGAATCGTGCAAAATTTAAGATTATAAATATCTAGCAATCTAATTTTTGGAGAAACAAAATGAGTCTTTCGGTAATCGATCTTACAACACATCCAGACATTGATACTAACGTATCAATGATGACATCTGACTTGATGTTCGGTGATGTGCCGTTTAATAGTTTGACACCACTTTATATTGAATCAAAGTCCGAATTTGAGTATGGTAGAGTTTCAGTTATAACTCCTAATAATCCAGGACATTCACTTATGTTGAATCATGCTCAAAATATTGCTGGAGCATATGATTTTCAGGCAGTACTCGGAATGTTCATGATAATTTCACCCGACGTCCCTAGCCATACAACAAATTTATTTGTTAATTCTAGTTGTATGCTTTTTTCTTTTGATCTAGATACTGTATCTAATGCTATCGAATATGGAACAGTTGGTCAAGAAGATTTAACGCTTGATACAGAAGTTATTAACGTGACTATTAATGGTGTTGAAACACAAACTGGTAGTATAGCCAAAACAACATTGACTAATGAGATTGAAGAATTAAGTAGTCAAGTTTTGCCCAGGCATTCAATTATATCTGGAACCGCATTTAAAGTTAACAGAGTTTTTGCAAACAGACAAGCGAGTATTCTAGTAACGCTTCAGTAAAGGAATATATTATGAAAGTAACTTTGATTAGTCACAGTACATGTGACGCTAGTATTTTGCCTGTTACCACAAATGCCCAACGAGATAAAGACATAGAAAATCTTGTAGCATATTGTGCGCGAGTGAGTAACCCTAGCAATCAGATAAATGTCGAAACTAACGACAGACTTCTAAATTATCTCATCAAACATAAACACTGGTCACCTTTCGAGATGGTCAGTGTGTGTTTGGAGATTGAAACCACACGCGACATCGCACGACAGATTCTACGACACCGCAGTTTTTCTTTTCAAGAATTTAGTCAGAGGTATGCGGATGTATCTGATCTCGGAAATATGTTCGAGCATCGTGAAGCAAGACTTCAAGATCCAAAGAATCGACAAAACAGCATTGAGTTGAATCTAGAAAACGTAGGAAAAGGCGGCGAAGGAGTTGACAGTACAAGTGAAGAGATGTTAGCAAGACAATGGTATGAGAAACAAACAGAGGTTATGAATATCGCATCGAAAGCATATAAATGGGCATTAGCGAATGGAATTGCAAAAGAGCAAGCACGATGTGTTTTACCAGAGGGTAATACTAAATCCCGCATGTACGTGAATGGAACGCTACGATCTTGGATACACTACATAGAATTACGTAAAGAAAATGGTACACAGAAAGAGCATATGGCTATTGCAAAAGAATGCGCTAAGGTCATTTCACAAATTTATCCTATTAACGCATAAGAGATAACGATGTCTGTATTTAATCCTCGAAAAATAGATAGCACAACACAGCCAGCATTTTTTGGTGCACCTGTCAACATCGCACGATACGATAAACAGAAATATAATATTTTTGAGAAATTAACTGATAAGCAGTTGGGATTCTTTTGGCGACCAGAAGAAGTTGATATCAGTCGTGATAGTAAAGATTTCAAAGCACTGACTGATCACGAGCAACACATTTTCACTAGCAATCTAAAGCGACAGATTCTTCTTGACTCTGTTCAAGGCCGAGCGCCAGTCGAAGCATTGTTGCCAATCTGTTCATTGCCAGAATTAGAGAACTGGATTCTTACATGGTCATTCAGTGAAACGATTCACTCACGGTCATACACTCACATCATTCGAAACATCTACAGTGATCCATCTAAGGTGTTTGATGAGATGTTGGATCTAAAAGAAATTGTAGACTGTGCTAATTCTATTTCTAAACATTACGACAATCTTATCACTCTCACCGATAATAGAGAGAAGTATGGCACTTACGCACACAAGAAGGCTTTGTGGCGCTGTCTGAATGCTGTAAATGCTCTTGAAGGCATTCGCTTCTATGTGTCCTTTGCGTGTTCATGGGCATTCGCTGAGTTAAAGAAGATGGAAGGCAATGCTAAGATCATTAAGTTTATTGCGCGTGATGAGAATGTACACCTAGCATCGACACAGCAATTGCTTAAAATTCTACCACGCGAAGATAAAGATTTTGAGAAGATTGCAGAAGAATGTCAGGAAGAAGTTCGTGCAATATTCAATGAAGTTATAGAACAAGAAAAGACATGGGCAAAGTATCTATTCAAAGACGGTACAATGATCGGATTGAATGAAGCATTGCTATCAGAATATGTAGACTGGATTGCTAACAAAAGAATGTATGCTGTCGGTCTATCGACAAATCGAGGCGGTAGTAATCCACTGCCTTGGACAGAGAAGTGGATTAGCGGTGCGAATGTTCAAGTTGCACCACAAGAGACTGAAATTACATCATACATTGTCGGTGGTATTGTACAGGATATAGGAGAAGAAACGTTTAAAGGATTTTCTTTATGATAAAGAAAAGTATCAAATGCATGTCTTGCGAAACAAGATGTGATATAATAATAACACAGTCAAACTTCGAAGATGAAGAAATAGAAGTTAAATATTGTCCTGTATGCAGTTGTGATATCGATGACGGCATGGATACGTTGTTTGATGAGGCCATGGACTGGAGTTGATGTATTCTAATCCGTGGTATTATGAGGAAAAAATATTTGATCCAGACGATGAATTTCTAGCACCATATGCTGGGTTTGTGTACATTATAATTGACAATGTAAACAATAAGAAATACATCGGCAAAAAGTTTTTCTGGTCTACAAAGAAACTTCCTCCACTTAAAGGAAAAACCAGAAGAAGGATCAAGACTGTACAGTCCGACTGGAAAAAATATTGGGGCTCAAGTAACGAATTGCTTGAGCAAATAGAGAAACATGGTCTTGACAAGTTCGAAAGATATGTGTTAAGATTGTGTAATACAAAATCAGAATGTGCATATTATGAAATGAAAGAACAGATGGACAGAGATGTTCTCCTGACGCATGAGTACTATAATGGTTTTGTTGGTGGAAAAATAAACGGTAGAAATCTACTAAAGGAGTGAGTTATGTTAGAAATGATTTTCTGGGTAGCAGTGGGCGCATTGATTGGTTGGAACTTTCCTCAGCCAGCATTTGCAAAAGCATTTCAAGATAAGATTGTGAGTTGGTTTAAAGGCACAGGTGAATAAAAATGTACACAGTTTATAGTAAAGAGAATTGTGGCTATTGTGTAGCCGCGATCGGTTTACTTGATATTAATTCTAAAAATTATAAAGTGATCAAGGTTGGCGAAGACATTACGCGGGAGGAATTCTTAGACGAATATCCTGATGTACGAACAATGCCTTTCATTCTAGCTGAAGATGGCGATGTCATCGGCGGTTTCAAATCTCTACAGGAGCATCTAGATCAATGAATAAAGTGACAAAAATCAAAAAGACGAATCAGACTGTTTATCCCATGGGATCAAGCGGCTCTATGCACACGCTGGTATTGAAGCCTTTTGATTTCACATCTAAGCGTGGAAGTCGTGGTGAGTTGATGCGCGTTAAGAACAGTAATCTAATTTCAGTGAATGAATACGCTGGCTAATTAAGGATTTATCATGGCAGAGATTATTAATGGCGAATTCATTCGCAATGAAACTAATATGAAATCAATGGGTGGCACTGAGCGCATGACAATGGAACTTGCCAAGCGTATCGACAAAGAGCTACTCAAAGAGTTTCAAATTGTTTCGTCTCGCGTTAAAACTCCACTCAACAAAGATAAGATTCGAATCTTCTGGGCACATGATTTGCCAGGAGATCCTGAGTCTGAGTTCATTCGCAACGTTAACATTCGTGATCAGTTTCACAAATATGTTTTCGTATCAAACTGGCAAATGCAACAATACATTCAGCAATATGATCTACCTTGGTCTAAATGTGTTGTAATGCATAACGCTATCACACCAATCGAGCCGCATGAAAAACCATCGACCGAAGAAGGTATTCGAATCGTTTATACTCCTACGCCACATCGTGGACTAAACATTCTTTTGCCTGTGTTTGAGAGTCTTGCAAAGAAACATGAAAATATTCATCTAGATGTCTTCTCATCATTTGGATTATATGGCTGGGATCAAAGAGACGAGGACTATAAGAATCTATTTGATGCCATCGATGCTCATCCTAATATGACAAATCATGGCACCGTTGATAATGAAGTTATTCGTGATCATCTGAAGAAATCTCATATCTTTGCTTATCCTTCAATCTGGCCTGAAACATCATGTCTCTGCTTGATGGAAGCAATGAGTGCTGGTCTTCTATGTGTACATTCAAACTATGCGGCTCTCTATGAGACTGCTGGACATTGGACGCACATGTATCAGTACCATGAAGATGTAAATCGCCATGCTGGTCTATTTCACAATGTTCTTGATATTGCAATCAGTAACTATTCAAGAATGGCTGATAGAACTGGACCGATGCAAGGTTATATCAATGCATTTCATAACTGGGATTCGAGAGCCGCTGAGTGGACTTCACTGCTGAATGCATTGAAGCACCAAATCGAAGATCGATCATTTCCAGCTGAAGTCTTTAAGTATTCTGCATGACAGCCGAAAACGGTAACAATGTTTACGATTTCATTGCAATCAAAAAACGTAAGCAGAAAGAAAAAGAACCAGGTGTCACTCTTACCAGTTATAGTGTCGAGGTAATCGATGAATTGTGTCAAGATGTGACATCTGATATCCTTTCTTTTTTGATGGAAGAAAATATTCTACCAGATGACTTCTCTGACTCATATACAAGCGATATAGCATTGTTGTATGAATCTTTGAAGTCATTCGTCTATAATACTGATAATTCCTATCATCCTTTGCAGTCCATGGCGTATACATTGTACGACTTTGATGACGGTGAAGAGGAAAAACAGCTATGTTTCGACTTCTACAAAGAGGTTGACAGTGACACGGAGAATGATGTATAATTACTGTAATACAGTGACTATATTAATCGGAGAAATTTTGTGATTATTTTAGACTTAAACCAAGTGATGATATCTAACCTGATGATGTCACTTCAAGGTCATTCCATAGATGTCGATGAGAATCTACTTCGGCATATGATACTCAACTCAATCCGTATGAATCGTGTAAAGTTTGGTTCTGAATACGGCGAACTCGTAATTGCCTGTGATGATAAGAATTACTGGCGCAAGCAACTCTTTCCTTACTACAAAGCATCCCGTCGGAAGAACAGAGAAAAATCTGATCTTGACTGGAACAGCATCTTTACCTCACTCAACAAAATTCGTGATGAGATCAAAGAGTATTTTCCCTATCGTGTCATACAATCAGAACATGCTGAAGCAGACGATATCATCGGTGTACTCTGCTACGAATATGGCATGCCAGTCGGTGGTGATCCTATTTTGATTCTGTCAGGCGACAAAGACTTCCAACAGTTGCAGAAGTTCGCAAATGTCGAGCAATATGATCCTGTACGGAAGCGTTGGCTTCGATGCAACGATCCAGCACAATTTCTTCTAGAACATGTTCTACGTGGAGATTCTGGTGACGGTGTTCCTAATGTGTTATCACCTGACGATACATTCGTTAGTGGTGGTCGACAGAAGCCCATTCGAGCAAAATTCATTGATGCAGTTCTATCTGCTGATTGGCCAGAAGACTGTACCTTATTCACCAGCGAAATTACTCGCAACTATCATCGCAACGTTAAACTGATTGATCTGAGCAATACACCAGATAATATCAGAGAAGACGTTCTCACACAGTTTGGTGAGCAAGAAGGCAAGAGCCGAAAAGACTTGTTCAATTATTTCATTAAGAACAAACTGAAACTTTTAACTGAATGTATAACGGAGTTTTAAAATGCCATTACCATTAGTCAGTACTGTCTTGAAAGAGGTATCAGAGAAGAAGACAACGAAAGAGAAAGTAGATCATCTACTTTACCATCGAGGAAACAAAGTGATGATTTCATTATTGAAATACGCATTTGATCCAAGAGTCGAGTTTGATCTTCCAGAAGGTGTACCACCATACAAAGAAGACAAAGTACTTGAGAACAATGAGTCTGGTCTGTATGGTCGCTTTCGTAGTTTCTATATCTTTCTGAAAGGTGGTTCGCCTGGTCTGACACAGCCTAAGCGCGAGATGCTATTCATTGAGCTACTGGAAAGTATTCATCCAGATGAGGCGAAATTGATACTTGCAGTGAAAGATAAGAAACTTCCGTATAAAGGTATTACTGCTAAGACTGTAGAAAAGGCCTTTCCTGGCCTGATTGACTCATAAGGAGATGTGAGATGAGTAAGACAAAGAAAGATAAGTTTAATCGTTCAGATGATCGCCGCTTTGTTGATGGCGCATATGCACAACGAAACACTTCTTTCGAAGCCCGCGAAGAAAAAAAGATGAAGAATATTTTCAGATCAGGCAATCTAGATATCGATACAATCATGGAACTAGAAGAAGAAGATTTCTTCTATGAAAACAACTAGGATATAAATACAAGCATATGCCAATCTATACTTTCAAAAATAAAGACACCGATGAACCATTGTTCGAGGTGTCTCTTCGCATATCGGAACTTGATCAATTCAAGGCCGACAATCCGCATCTCCAGCAAATCATCACTGGAGCACCATCGATGGCTCGTGACGCTGGCAATAAAAAGCCAGACGAGGGCTTTCGTGACGTTCTAAAATCAATCAAAAAAGCATCTGGTAGAGGAAACAATATTAACACATTCTAGGCGAACTTATGAAACCTGAAATTTTTGTCCCAAACTTTCTTACTGATAAAGAGGTAAAAAGTGTGCTAAGGTCAGTGTTAGAACTAAAGAAATATTGGGTTCCATTTGATAAAATGTATCCAGAATGGGGTATGCTTCCTCTAGGTTTATACTATATACCGTCACAGAAATATATATGGAAAATGAAGCCGATCATGAAAAACTCATTCGATTGGTTGTACGTGAAACTTAAGGAAGTATTTAATTCTGATTACCATGACGATTTAAGTTATCCTGGATTTCATGTCTTTGCTAGACCAGGCGAGAAAACTTCTTTAAATTTTCACATAGATGGATTTGATCATCCATTAATCAGGCACACGAAAATAACTTCTTATATTTTACCTATTACACTTCCAAAAGAAAAAACAGGTTTGATTTATTCTGTCGATAACAATTTAACTAATAGGGAGGCGAAGGAAGACGGCAAAGAATATCAGACGTTCTATTATAATGTAGGCGATCTGTGTACTTGGGATGGAAATCTACAACATTCAATGGGAACTTTTAACATAGGAGAAAACGAAAGCCGAATCACACTTCAATTTCATGTGAGTGATGCAGGCTATATTTTTTGGTAATTACAATAATAACCAACATAGGGAAAGAGTATATGGCGCTTTCAAAGAAACAAAGACGATCACTGAGACGACAAGGTATTTTAGATGATCGTGACACTGTTCCACAGAGAGGCATGAAACTTCGCGAAATCACACCAAAAACCGACAACCAGCAAAGTGCTTTTGAGGCATACGATAACGATAAGCACATTTTGTTACATGGTTCACCAGGCACAGGCAAAACTTTTTTAAGCCTGTATCTTGCTTTCTTCGACTTATTCGAGTATCATGATAATACTAAGGATAAAGTCGTTGTCATTCGCTCCGCGCAACCATCTAAAGACATAGGGTTCTTACCAGGAACTGAGACACAAAAGATGGCGAACTACGAAGCACCTTATAAAAACATTTGCTCAGAACTTTTTAACAGAGGAGATGCTTACGATATTCTGAAGCAAAAAGGTTTGTTTGAATTTCAGTCTACATCGTTTCTCAGAGGAACGACACTAGACAACTGTATCATCATACTAGACGAGGCACAGAACTTATCTTACATGGAGCTTAAAACAGTTTTAACTCGTGTTGGTGATAGCTCACGTATCATTATTTGTGGTGATATTTTACAGGATGATCTAACGAGTGCCAGATACAGTCAAGAATCTGGACTTCAAGGAATCATGAAAATTTTTAATAGAATGGATTGCATGGCTCATATCGAGTTCGGCATTGATGACATTGTACGTTCAGGCTTTGTACGAGATTTCATCATTGCAGAACATGAACTTGGTGCATATAATCCAAGAGAGATGCTAAGGGCAGTGTAATGAAAACTTTTGATTATGAATTGTTTGAGCCTAAAAAACTCAATCGAAAGAATGTGGACGGAAAACGACTGTACGTGACTGAGAGCGGAGAAAAATATCCATCGGTCACTACAGTCCTTTCTTATTTTAGCAAAAAGAGTATTTACCGCTGGCGACAACGTGTAGGCGCTGAAGAAGCAAACAAAGTATCTGCGCAAGCGTCTAGAGCAGGCACAGAGGTTCATAATATCGCGGAAATGTATACTCTCGGTACACTAAATCAGAAAAAAGTAAACCCGATTGCTCTTTCTACCTTTCGAACTATTCAACCTTATCTCGATGAGAATGTCGATACAATCTATGGTATCGAATTGCAAATGTATTCTGACGAACTTCGAACGGCTGGTACTGCTGACCTGATCTGTAAGTATAACGGCAAGAATACGATGCTCGACTTCAAGACATCGAAGCGCGTTAAGAAGAAAGAAGACATCACAACATACTTCATGCAAGCCGCGGCATATTCTGTCATGGTAAAAGAATTGTATGACATGGACATTGAGCAAGTAGTGATATTGATGGCAGTACATCAAGGTGAGCCTATTGTGTTCGTAGAGCCGATCGATGACTATATAAAGATGACAAAAAAGTTTTTCGATCTATACAACAGAGGTATGCTCGGTGAAGATTTTTAGAAAAGAGTTTGTTACATCTCCCGTTTACGAGGAGAGCAGTGTCGAAGTAACGTACATCAAACGATACATGTTTGACTTCGCACGAAATTTCTGTATCAACTTCATTGAAGGAGATGATTCGTTTCCTCACCTTCACAATCATCCATGGGACTACTTCACACTGATACTTTGGGGCGGTTACTTCGAGACAGTCAATGAAGACGGCAAAGAAGTAACGAAGAGACGAGGTCCAGGATATTTCTCGTTCCGTAAATACAGCGACTTTCATCGTATTCGTCCCATAGGCAAAAGAGCAATCACGCTATTCTGGCGAGGCAAGATGAAACAGCCATCGACTCAGTTTCTAGTAGACGGTAAGCCCATGCGCGACATGAAATATTGGATGAAACAGGGCTATAGTAAGGAATACGTCAAAAAGCGACTAGTCAAAGACGGTCTTGTCTGATCGATAAAATCGATCAATTTGTGACTTTTTAACAAAAATAATCATAATTTTTATCAAAATATTTCTTGACTCTCGATCAAATTCCATTATAATTGTAACTGTAATGATGATTGAGGTGATTCTATGTTGGTTCTTTGTTCTACTGTCTCTGCTATGAAAAACGATCTCCGCGCTCAGGATGATCGCTGGACCGATGAGGTGCTGATGAAGTACAGTAGCTATCTCATTAAGAGAAACAGTCAGGCCAACGGTGGCCGTCTTTGTAGTACTCAAGATAGTCAACGTTCTAAGGTCTACCAGTCTGAATGGGCGTTCCAGCGCAAGTTCGGCAATGGTCAAGAGTTCAAGACTATGAAGCAAGCAGAACGCTACCTGCAGAAGGTGATGCGCTCCAAAGCATGGGAGAAGCTCGCTGATGGTAAGCGATGCTATCTCGGCACCATTCAAGGTCGTGCGAATCAGCGCACTGCTGGTCGCGCTCACTACGGTGGTCGAATCGAACTGTCGCCAGCTGGTATGAATGAGTACACTCTCCTGCATGAGCTGGCTCACCAGTCAGGCAACATGCACCACGATGTCGGTTTCCGTCAAGACTTACTTGCCCTCGTGTCTCGCTTTATGGGTCGTGAGGCAGCCGGTATGCTCAAGGCAGAGTTCAAAGAGCGCAAGCTGAAGCTGACTATTCCCAAGGCGAAGTCGCCCGAGGCATGGCTTGAGTCATACTACCGCGCTCAGAAGATGCGCGCCAGCTTATAAGAAAAAGTTCTAAGGAACTCGATTCTTATGCGAAAATATTCTAAAAAAAATTCAATTTTCTTGAGAAAAAATGTCAATAAAATCAATCACTTACGAGCGTCAAAAAACTTCAATAAAATCAATAACTTGGCGCTTGTGTTTTTTGGCTACCTATGAGATAATTACCTTGTAATGAGAGATGAGGTTATTGATATGAAAGAGTTGATTGGTTGTGAAGTTGAGGGTTACTGGGGTTGTGAACACCCTTCATCGTTTGGCGTGATCTACGGCCGCGAAGGCAATGAAGTGTTGATTCGTTGGTCTAACGGTGCGAGTTTCCGCTGTGAAGCCGCCCGTCTTCGAAACGGTATCCCTGGCGCTGTCGGCATCTACTTGTCTTAAGGAGAGAGTGTAATGTTTAGAATTCCCCATTTTTACCAGAATGACGATTTGAGTTTTCAAGAGGCATGGGATATCATGACTCGTCATGGTCGCGGTGACTGTCTCGAAGGCATGAAAGCGATGGACCGAATGTGGTCTGAGTACTGTGCTTCTCCCGACCAAGATGATGATGAGTTGTTTCGCAACTGGCAGTATGAGTTCAATGCCTACAACATCGTCTACGCTGGTATGTCTGAACTGTTCGCACCGAAGGAGGTTGCGTAATGATTAGTTTTGTTTCTGTTTGCGAAGGTTGCATCGAATTGATCGACCACAACGGTGATTGGGTTGCCACGTATCGTAGTCCTGCCATGATCGCCGAAGCGATTATGAACAATGGTGGTCCTGATCGTGTGATCTATAAGTCTTCAGACTGGGACGAAGCAACTGCCTTCGGGTTCGACTCTCAAGAAGAGTTAGAAGGCATCTGGAAAAAAGTTTGCGATTATCTGTAAGGAGTTTGTTATGAGTTATTCATTGTTAGGTGAATCGAATGTTTTCGGTACTAGTCTTCAAGGCTATGTGTCTGCGAACTATCATGATCTGGTCGAGTTGCTAGGTGAGCCTACTTACATGGAACCATCGGGTGACGATAAGGTCACTACTGAGTGGTTGTTGGACTTCGAAGACGAAGATGACGGCGACATCGTTCCAGTGACTATCTATGACTGGAAGGAGTTCAGCCTGCGGTGTCGCGAAGATGCAGTATACAACTGGCACATCGGTGGCAAGTCTTTGCGGGCTGTCGATGCTATTCGAACTTTTCTTGAAGAAAATATGCAAAATTCACGCTTGACAGGCTGAATTTTTCCTGAGATAATTATCTCATAGTGTGGTAAAACGTTAATTGATGAGGAAATCGTTATGAGTCATGAAATCGAAATGCTGAACGGCCAAGCACAAATGGCCTACGTTGGTGAAGTGCCTTGGCACGGCCTCGGTGTTAAAGTTGATGACAATCTCACTCCGCGTGAGATGATGGAAGCGGCTGGTCTTGACTGGTCTGTCGAGAAAGAAAATGTCTTCTACTCGCGCAATGGCGAAATGGTCCGCGCACCGAAGCGTCAGGCGCTCGTTCGCTCTTCTGATAACAAGTATCTAGATATCGTCTCTGACAACTGGATCCCTGTTCAGAATGAAGAGGCTTTCGAGTTCTTTGATGAGTACACCAAGACTGGTGGCATGTCAATGCACACTGCTGGTTCACTCAAAGACGGTCAGATCATTTGGGGTCTGGCGAAAGTCAACGAGTCCTTCAGTCTCTTTGGCGGCAAAGATGAGGTAGAATCTTATCTCTTGTTGTCTAACCCTCACAACTACGGCAAGGGTGTCGATATTCGATTCACTCCGATCCGTGTTGTATGTAACAACACTCTGTCTCTGTCTCTTGAAGGCAAGGCATCGTTGGGTATCTCACTGAATCACCGCGCATCGTTCGATGCTGAGAAAGTGAAGTTGGCGCTCAATGAAGCCCATGAGAAGATGGACAAGTATCGCGAGATGGCACAGTTTCTCTCTGAGAAGCGGTACACTCAAGATAACCTGTTCGAATACTTTGCGCGAGTCTTTCCGAAGACGACCACGAAGTCGGGTGCTGTGTCTTTTGATGAACTGATGAAGCAGTTTAAGAAAGGCGAAAAGGTTGTCTCTCGTAATGCTCAAGAGGCAATGCAAGTGGTAGAAACACAGCCTGGCGCTGAGTTTGGTGCTGGTTCATGGTGGTCTGCTTACAATGCAGTCACTTATATGACCAATCACATGACGGGTCACAATCCCGACACTCGTATGCAGTCTGTGTGGTACGGCTCTAACAAAGACCGTAACATTAACGCTCTGGGTCTGGCAGTAGAGTACGCCGAAGCGGCATAATACTGTCCACTTTGGCTGGAGTTCGCTCCAGCCTTTTTTCACATCTGATAAATAGTATTTCAACAGAACTAGGAGAAATTCAATGCTGGATATGATTAGAAACTTTGTTCTTCAAATATTGAATATGGCATTTCCGCCCCGTGATCCTTTCGAGGGCATTGATACAGTCGATACAACTGCTGAGGAAGACATAGCCGAATATCGAGTTACTTTTCCTGATGTCAAGACTGAAGAAGAACTGAATGCAATGACTAAGGCACAGTTGGTCGAATACGCGGAAGGCTTTGGACTCGAAGTACTGAAGATGTCGTGGACAAAGAAGCGTATGGTCGTTGAAATCTGTGCGAATGGTCTTGCGCGAGGTGACTCTTGATTGCTATCTTCAAGGATGATGATCCGCAGATAGCCGCGGTTTCAACTTTCATCGAAGACATTGAAAAACTCACAAATGGCAACGAAATCTATTTCATGGATGCCGTTGTGTTGTACTGTGAGAACAACAATATTGAGATTGAAAGCGTGGCTAAATTCATCCGAAAGAATGCTATTCTGAAGGCGAGAATACAAGAAGAGGCAGAAGAGTTAAATTTTCTGAAAAAAACATCTAGATTACCTATTTGATATGGACCCATTTGAAGCCTATAAAATGTACACTGCGATTAGTCTACACTTCAATTCGCCGAGCTATGATTACTTCAAGTACAATGGATCAGTGAAGACAAGCAAGACTAAATTTGATGTGAGGAACGACAAATATTTTTTTCACAAACTTGCAAAAATTGAAAGTTTGCCGCTTTTTCTAGCCACTTCTTTCATGCGTGACAGTAAAGTCTGGGTAGGGAATTTGTTTGATGAAAAATATATCAAGTTGTACAAGCAAGCAGTGAAGAGACAGCAATCGTTGGAGTACACTTTCAAGACAGAGATGTCTAGATATGATGACCTCAATGATGCGCTAAATGTAGTCGATGGAGACTACCCTAGTATACTAATCGCGTACAAGCGCGGTGATGTATCGCCTGAAACAATGATTATATTGAATGGCGTGTTAAACGTCTTCGAGTATTGGAGTGATTCGATATCTGACAAAGTTGTCTGGCCTAAGATCAGAGATTCTTTGCGCAAGTATTCTGGATTTCTAAAATACGAAAAGACTAAATATAATAGGTTACTACTTGACATGTTCAATAGTACCTGTTAAGATACTTGTATCGTTATGAAATACGTGAATAAGCTGAATATACTACAATCATACATTGAATACGGAGAAATACTTATGACTAGTTCATTTGACCAACTCAAAAAATCTCGCACTTCTCAATTCGAGAAACTTACTCAAGCCGCAGAAAAACTGTCTAACAACGCGCCTCAGGGTGGCGGTGCAGATGATCGATTCTGGAAGCCAACGGTAGATAAAGCAGGCAATGGTTCTGCAATCATTCGTTTTCTTCCTGCGTCTGCGGATGAAGATGTACCCTTTGTACGTTACTGGGATCACGGCTTTCAAGGTCCTGGTGGCTGGTATATCGAGAAGTCTCTTACATCAATCGGCGAAGAAGATCCAGTATCACAGTACAATAGCAAACTGTGGAACTCTGGCAGTGACGCTGATAAAGAGATCGCCCGCAAGCAAAAGCGCCGCTTGCACTACGTCTCAAACGTTTATGTTGTATCTGATCCAGGCAATCCTGCCAACGAAGGCAAAGTCTTCTTGTACGAATACGGCAAGAAAATCTTTGACAAGATTAATGATCTGATGCATCCTCAGTTTGAAGATGAAGACGCGGTGAATCCGTTTGATCTCTGGGAAGGTGCTAACTTCCGACTTCGCATTCGTCAGGTAGAAGGCTATCGAAACTATGATAAGTCTGCTTTCGATTCTCCCAGTCAACTGGCTGACGATGATTCTGAACTTGAATCAATCTGGAAATCAGAACATAGTCTGTCTGAATTCCTTGATCGAAAGAACTTCAAGTCATATGAAGAACTTCAAGCACGATTGTTCCGTGTGCTTGGCGAGCAAGGTGGCACTGCTGTAGCAGATAAAGTAGAGTATGAGCCTAAGCGTGAACAGACTGCTTGGACACCACCGACTGAATCGGTGAAAACAAGCGCAGTGAAAGAAGTACAGACTTCATTCCCAACGTCCTCTTTTGATGACGATGAAGACTCTCTGGACTTCTTCAAGAAGTTGGCCGAGGGATAACAGACATTTGTTGCAACCCTCACCATGCACCCCGCTTCGGCGGGGTTTTTTATGTCGTTTCGTATTTGGTTAAGAAACTATCTTTTGTTCGATAACTGATTGCAGAAGTACCACCTTTTGATGGACCATTACCACCCGCTATAGACTTAGGTGAAGGTTTATCCTGAGTCATTGGCATCATGATTGGCACAATCGATTGAACAACTTTTGAACGAGACTTCGACATATTACCCATGATCGATTTCAATTCACTTGACGGTATATTCATCTCAACGCTTTCTTCGCCTGTGAGATACTTCATGCCCTTTTCTACCCAGCCACCATTCTTCCTGTAGCCTGCTAGACCAGATAACATTTTCTTTGTAGCGTCTGCTGGAACGATAAAGCCATCTTCTTTCGGTACCATCAACTCTGGACCTTCTTCACCCACGAGATAGTCACTACCGTCTTCGACTGGTCCGCCTTTCGCTCTTGGTTCAGTTAAGAGTGTGATTGAACCATCTTCATTCTTGATGCGGAAATTATTTTTCATATAATTTTTGACGTATTCTGGTCTTTCACTTTCTGCGAACATTGACTCTTCGCCGCTGAATGCATCTTCGCCGTTGAATTTCCGCACACGTAAGCGGCTATCACGCCAAGAAACGTCTTCATCTTTTGCTAACACTGTACCGCTTGCTATATCAGCTTTCTCTTCTTCCTCTAAACGCAACTCACCCTCGGCCTTGGTTAACGCTAAATCTCCCTTTGCAGGATAACCATTCTGTATCGTCCATCCAGGTACACCAGGAAGAGCATTCCCATCACCAATCTCAGTCAGTCTTATCCATTCACTGGTACCACCGAACTGTATCATATTACCACCAGTCCAGCGGCCTACACCTATTCTCTCTGCTTCCCATTGGACACGACCTGATCTACCTTCTTTCTCTGCTTTTTCAGTTAATATTTCTTTTCTTGCCGCAGAAGCCTTTTTCCAATCTTTTTCATGTTCTTCCATTATCTTGAATATTTTATCGGTCATGGCATTTGGATCAATACCACGCGACTCTAAATCATCAAAATACGCGACAGTCTCTTCCATTTGCCTCTCGCCTTCAGCCATCCACTCTTCCAATTCCTTGTCGGCTTCATCGAATTCAGCAAATGGATTATACGCTTCTTCGCCTTCTTCACCTACTAGATAAGTTTCACCAGCTTCGACTGGTCCGCCTTTCGCACGAGGTTCAATGTTCTCCTGCTTCAGATAGTCTTCAATCATGCGATCTAGTCTGCCATACGAGACATCCATATTCTCAATCTTAGCAGGCAATAGACCAACAGACTGCAAGAATTCAACTTTATCGAATGTATCACCTTTCGCTTCATAATACGAAGAACTGCCTTTGGCATTCGCTCGGCGCAGAGCCATGTATTGCTCTTGTTCTTCAGGATTATCATACACTTTATCTTCACTAAAGCCAAATTCATCTTCAACCATCTTGAATGTGCCACGCTCATCGCTTTCTTCAAATGCTTTTTCAGCGGCCTTTGCTTGCATGTAACTGGCATAAGACGATCTAATAAGTTCAGCACGTTCATTAATCTGATTAATCTGACGACCAGACTTTCGACCATCAATTGCACGGACATCTTTAGTGGGTTTCGGTGATTCTATTTCTCTACCACGCTTGCTAGTATCAGCATCTTCTGTTTTCGCATCATAAGAAGCGCCTGGTTTTAACATCTTCGGCGGCTGTGCATTCATATAATCTTCATACCATTGATCACCTTCAGGTGACCATGGTCTACGATAACCTGCCGCCCGCTCTTCTTCCATGTTTTTTCTTTTAATATCGGGATTATGATACTCTATTTCTCTCTCGCTCGCCGCTTCTCTATCTTTATCCTTTTCCTTTTGTAGTTCTATATTGTCCAGCACTTCATCAAGTTCTGGACCCATTAATTTTTCAACTAATTCTTGAGGATTGTCTGAGAAATCATAATCTCTAATTACTTGACCGTCATAATTTATCAATGTTCCGCTTGATACGAAGTCTTCTAAGTATTCACGATCTTCGTTTGTAAGTCCTACGGGAACGCCTGCTTTCTCAACAAGAATACCAGCGATTTTTAAATCTTCTCTATATGCTTTACGTCTATTTCTTGCTATCTCATGATATTCTTTGTACGTTCCTGGCTTGCCGTTAATGAAAACATCACCATGAATAATTTCAGTTTTGGTTTTAAGTGATTCACCCATTTCAATTTGTTCTAGTGATTCTTCATTCGACATTACATTGCGCGTAGGAATACCAGATGTTTGCACTTCTTTGCCAGTGATATTTCCGGTCGGTGTAAGTGAAGCCGCTTGAGGGAATGGATCAGGATTACCCATTGCCATGGCAGCCGCTCTGGCCATATTAATTTTTTCTAATTCTTCTTCAGTGAAATCTGTTCTTATTTCACCATTAAGCTCGACAACGATACCGCCGACTCTTCTACCTTCTTCAGAATATATCTGTGTTTCTTCGCCGTCGCTGGTTTCAGACATAACTTTAGATTTGCTAGGCATGGGCAACACTTGATTAGTTCTTCTGCCTTTTTCACCTACAACAACATCGGCTCTTGTAGCATTTTTTCCTGGAAGATTTTCTTCAGCGGCATATCTCCCTTGACGTTTTTCATCCATTCGCCGATTGTATTCGGCATAGAGCATTTGATAAGGACTATCTTTTTCTAGGCTTCTTTCTAGATCACTGTGATGCAAGATAGCAACAATCTCATCATCTGTGAGTTCACTGATTCTGTCTGATTCTAATTCAGAGTAGCCAATCAAATCAGAATCATAAATTCCTTTATCTTTTGCACCTGCTAATGCTTCATTCCAGTATGCTTGATCTTTCTCTTGCTCAATGAAACCCTGTGTCTTAGCACGAGTCGTAGACATTGCTTCTTCTTCATTGTCATAGATTTGCGTATCTTCTGGACCACGAATCAATTTTGTATAATCATAGCCTTCTGGATTATCACGAGAGCCTACACCTTTCTCAAGGTTGTCCATCTCCCACCAGTTCTTAGTCTCACCAAGAATTTCTTGTGCATCTGCGAGTGGTCCTTGATCAACTACTGCTGTTTTTCTGCCAAACTGCTCAACAAATCCCTCATAGTCATCCATAAACTTACGAGCATTGATTAATGTGATTTGCTCAAGTACACTTTCAAATTGCTCTGCTGAAACTGCAATCTCTTTTGCTAATGCTTCTTTAAGCTGTGGCGTGTCTGCATCACTCAATTCTGCTTCAGTGATAGGACGACTTGCTCCGTCAAGGAACAATTCGCGACTGGTATCTACCATCTTAAATCTTTCTTCGATGTTGACTCTAATCAACTCTAGTAGATCGGAGAAGCCATCTTCTCCCAAGAAGAATTTAAGTTCATTAGTTAAGTCTTTGCCATACTCATCCATGTACTTCTGTTTGATTGCTTCATATTCATCCCATGATGAAACGTCTTTGAAAGCCGAGAGCATTTCGCCCTTGTTGCCTTCTAAGTCAAACAGTCCTTCACCCAATATATCTGCAATTAAACTTGTACCTTTCTTATCACCATAACGCTGATCCATTCGCTCTTCGTCTTCAGGACGAATAGTTGTCTGGAGTTTCGCGACTAACTCACCATTCTGTCTTCTCTTTTCATCTCTAATATTTGCTTTGATTAGATTTTCGAATTCTTGATAGTCTGCACTGCTCAATGCCATTGACGCACTTTCAAATAAGCCGAAGGTGAACTTCTTCTTCATCTCTTCATCGACAGCTTTCAATTTTTCTTCAGTATGAATATCTTTTGCAATTTCCAGATATATTTTTCTGGTGCTATCAAACATACCTTCATCTGCGACTAGTTGCACAAGTGCTTCTGGTGTCATTTGACCCGAGCCTTTCAGCTCCATATCAGTTGGTCCACCGCTTGTCACTGCAAATGTAGTGCCGCCGATTGTGCTTGTGCCTTTTAATTCAGATTTAATATCACGATCTTCTACTGATTTCTCATCTTCCTCATCATCATCACCGCCAGTAATCGAACTAATGAAGTCTCTTCCAACTTTGGCAGCAAATCCTGCCATTGCTTCCTTGAAAGTTTTATCACCTAAAATTCCATCATATAATGCATCAACGAGATCGTCTAGTTGTAATAATCTATAAACATCATCACCGAAGAATAAGCCCGCCACAAAACCGCCGAAGCCACCCAACAACGTTCCATATGGCCCGCCTATGCTTGTGCCTGCCAAACCAAAAATCAAAGCAGTCGCATATGCGCCACCAAGTGCCATGAAGATTCTGTTTATCTGTTCTTTGTTTCCTTCATGCCATTCCTTTTCACCGATTTGTCCTAATGCAAAACTTTCACTGGCTCTGTACATGAATACAAACGATTCTCCAATCAAGTACCACTTAACAAGTTTTTTGCCAAGAGAATCGAGTTTGGTTACTAGTCCATCTGGAAGAAACTTACTTGTATTTGCCCACCAATCATCAAATTTATCACCCATCTTCTGCATGTTTACAAAGAATTTTTCAAGCCACGCCAAGTTCTGTCTAAATTTCAGCGCCCTTTCATATCTTTTTTGCATGTCAATTCTTGTGCCGCCCTTGGTACCTCGCATTCCCTCTTTGATCATGCCAGGATTTAATTGCATTCCTACTGGCTTCTGCACAACATCGGCGGCTCTGAGGCCTGCCAGTTTCATTCTATCACTTAGACCCTGAGGTTTAACACCTTTCGTGTCGAATGTTCTTCTTGCGGCGTTAGCGTTCTTACCTATCTGTGTGCCTTTTTTTGCACCAGCGGCAGATGTTATACCAGGAACAACCGTATCAGTAAATGTAGTAATGCCTTGATCGACAGCTTCAATCCCTGCGATTGCTGTATCTAATATGTCTGTTCCGCTGGGTTTGATATTGCCAACTGCATAATTGTACAGACCAAATCCAGCCGCACCACCGAGCGCAATCTTACCAAGAGTTCTTAATAGACCATCACTCTTATCACTGATAGTCCTGCGAAGACCTGCTATAGAGGATTGAGTTTTTTCATGTCCTCTTTTATTTTCTAACTCTGCTTCATCATCGCGCCGTCTCTGTGCTAGACTTTCTTTTCTATTCTGTTCGATAGCAGATGAAACAAGACTATTATATTTGTTGATTAAATTATTCTGTGTCCTAACAGCGGACTCGACTTTTGCTTGTCGCTCGATGATTAGATTAAGGTGACGGGCATACTTACCCTCAAGGGGACCTAATTTAGGTTTGATGATTACATCTGCTACTTTTACTTTCTGCAAATCAGGAAAATCAACAACTGACTTATTACTGCTTGTTGTAGTATCTTTATCATTCGAGGTGGCGCCCATGGCATCGTCAATCACAGATTCTTCGGCTTTTCCGCCAAATAAAGCATCAACAATCGAACTTGCCACATATCCTTTTGCAAAACCTTTTAAGCCACCGCCGCTATCCTTTTTGCCTTTCGGCTTTTTCTTGGATTTCAATGCTTTGGTTAAAAACGATAGTCTGCCTGGTTTCTTAGCCATTTTATTTTCCTGATTTGCCTAGGTACATATTAGATGTATCCTTTTGCTTTCTCTTTTTGTTCTTCGACTTTATTTCTAATCATTTGCGTATACACATCTCGCTCATAAGGAATCATATCTTCTAGTTCAGTGATTGAGAATTTATGATTCTGTGATATAGCAAATAACAATTCATAATAACCGTAGAGAGACATATGTCCTAGGCAAGGTAGAAAAAATCTTCGACCGAGCGGAACACAACTCTCTTTTCTTCTTCATTATTATTTGTATATGCGACAACATGCTCAATCTTCGGAACAGTGTTGAAAAATTGTTCAATTTTTTCATACGCTTCAACAGGCAAGTTATCAAGAAACTCTCTCTTTTCAATGTCAGTTGATTCGTTCCAAGGATAAACTTCTTCTTCATCGTAAACAAAATCAATGCATTCCATGATTGTTGAGTACACAACGTCAGTTCTATTTGTACCGCCAGTTACTTTCTCAGCAATTTTAGGAGTAGCGTATTTCATTTGCATACCAATTTTATCATTAATCTGAATTTTTTTATCATGGTTTTCTGCAAACTGTACTTCGATCTCATCAAGATTAATTTCAAGTTCATGGCGTTGACCGTCAGTACTATCATTCACTGAGAACTTTACTGTTGTGCCAATGGATGCGGAACGCAATTTAACGAAGATGTATTCCATGTCAAAAATAGGAATATCATCGACATCAAAGCCTTCGCTGATGACGCAGTTATTGATGATTTGACTTACTGCTCGAATGTGATCAATCGCATCGTCCGACTCTCTAGCAGTGAGAAGAATTTTTTCTTCTTTCACCAAAAATGGACGATACTGAATTTTCATACCTGTCGAGGGCTGTGTCAATTCAAACGTGGGAATATTAATTTTAGGAAGTGCCATAATGTTTCTCCATTATTACGTAATTGTGTAGTTCAGATATTTAAATGTTACATTCAATCTCGCAAGATCGTCTTGGTTACTCCATGCCATCTGCATCTGATCGACAGCAATTGGATAACATTCATAAAGTTTATATGTTTTGGATAGACCGCCGTCTGGTTTGTATACTCTGATCTCGATAACACCCGTTGCGTAGTCTCTATAATAACCAGGATAGTAAAGTCTATCGCCTTTAATATCGACAATTTTATTCACCCAATCATTAACATTCTTTAGAATCGAACCATCTTCATCGACTGTAAATGTAATCGTTATTTCTTGTGGATTATACGAATAAGGAACCGTATATGCCGCGCCCGTTGAGTAAGGTTTATAGTTGTCGATATTCGCAAATGCGGCACCAGGGAGCGATAGTGCTTCCGCTCTATACGAGTGCATCGCGCCAGAGAATGTGCCTCCGAATATCCAGCACTCAAAGCTACTCGGCTTAATTGAGCCTTTTGCAGTACCTTCTTGCTTAAACTTTTCTACGCTGAATGGCATTTTTTTATCCGTTTCTTATGATTTGTTTTGATTCATTCCAGACTTTTGATTTCTTGCCCTTTCTGAATCTTTCAGTCGGCAAGAACAGAGCAGTGTCCCAATCTTCATATGGAATGTATAGCAATCGTGATCTTAAATGATTAGACAGATATCGTTTCACAGTAGGTCTAAAATAATTATATTTTGCCGCACTGTTTAAGAATGAATAAGTCAACCTTAGTTTTTTACTATCTCGCAGTCTGTCATCTCGCTCAATATCGTACAATTTATCCATTAATCTGGCTCTGTACATGAGAGGAAGATAGTGCATATTCATTCCAAGAAAGCCGTCTTTGTATTTATCTAACACAAATATGAGAGGAAATCTATCGTAGTATGGTAATGTCT